>Ga0154006_1000022_pt1 | contig 101578 bp, 109 predicted proteins | sample TSFL090MetaG_FD_104747 | JGI IMG/M metagenome (GOLD analysis project Ga0154006, IMG submission 104747) | Attine ant fungus gardens microbial communities from Florida, USA - TSFL090 MetaG | ecosystem: Host-associated > Fungi > Mycelium > Unclassified | place: USA: Florida, Wakulla State Forest...
ATTGAAATGATGATTGTCTTATCGATCATTTCCATTTTGCTATTGATTGTTATTCCTAATATGACAAAAAGTCATGAGGTGGCGAGTAGTAAAAGCTGTCAAACAACTGTTAAATTGCTGCAAAGTCAAGTGGCGGCTTATCAAGCGGATACGGGTCATTTACCGCAATCTTTAAGTGATCTAAAAAAAGATGGCTATGTAGAAAGTGTGACATGCCCCGGCGCAACGTTATCATTAAATGGTGATGGTGAAGTGATCCAAGATGGATCAACGACTCATTAAAGAGAAGCATGGGCAATCGGGCTATACCTTGATAGAACTTATGATTGTGATGACGATCATGTTGAGCGTATTTCCCTTGATTTTTCTAGCGGTGAGTGATATTCGCGAACATCAAACACTCGATCAATTCGAATCGAATGTTGAACAGCTGTTATATGCTGCTCAAATGACGGCATTATCAGAGGAGCATTATATTACAATTATGTTTGATCAACAAGATCATTCCGTTGATGTTTCAAGTGTATATGGGCATACAATAGAGAGAATTGCTATCCCAGAAGGTGTGACGGTAATGGCTGGGTCACATACTCTTACAGTGAGATTTAACCGACAAGGGGATATCGATCGGGCTGGAACACTTTTTATTTCTTCGCAACATTATCGTTATAAATTTACTTTTTTACTCGGACAAGGGAGATTTTATGTTGAAGCAAAATGAACGAGGATTTACGCTGTTAGAAACAATGGCGGCTCTTTCCGCTCTTATGGTATGCACGAGTTTTATTATTCCAATTTACATTCATACCGTCGAAGAACGAAAAGAAATTAAAAAGGAAGAGAATGCGTTAACGATCATGAACCATGCTTTAAATGAATGGAGTATCGATAATCAAAAACGTCCTGAAGTGATGAAGCAATCAAGGGAACGCTACATGTTAAAATGGGATGATGTAGAAAGTGATCATATACGTCTGTGCTTGAGATGGCAAGTTCCGAACAAAAGGAATCAGTCGATATGTGGCGAGCGCTGACGATGAATAAGCAATCGGGTTATACTTTATTGTCAACCATGCTGGCATTAGTTTTGTTATATATGATTGCAGCGCTTGTGGCGATGTTTACCAGTATTATCTTTCATGAAGATTCCTCTGAGCGTTGGGGAAATAAGGATATTTGGATTTTTATGAATCAATTTCAAAAAGAATTAGAAAGTGCCCAAAATGTTCAGTGTCAGCCGAATGACATCAGCTTTCAAAAAGATGAAAACCTCGTTGACTATCGTCAAAGTGGCGAACGCATATTGCGGACATTAAATCATAATGGCTATGAGATTGTTCTTAATAATATTACTAAATGGGCATGTGTCTCCCAGGCTTCACTTGTAAATGTCAAAGTGGAAGATAAGAAAGGAACGATTTATCGTTGGTCTGCAGAAATCATGGTAAAATAGTACGAGAAAAGGGTTTTATTTTACCCGTTGTTATGATTGTCCTTTTTTTCTTTACAGCTTTTGTGCTTTTTCAAATTGAGCAAATGCAATTGGATAGAGATTTTTTTAAAGAACGTCGCTATTTCATACAAGAAAATCAAATGAAAAAAATGGTAACTGCTGATATCATAAAAAAACTTCAGATTTCCGAACATTTAAAGGAAGGGAACCTTACTTACCCACAAGGCGTTGTGACATTTAGTATTAATCACCAGCAAGACATTGCTGAGGTAACCGTCAGCTTAGAATTTGATAAAGATCATCAAGGACAGCTCATATTTTTTTATGATAGAACAACACATAAAATAATAAGGTGGATTCAGTAATGAATACAATTTTTTTAATTGGTTTTATGGGAGCTGGCAAAACGACCGTTGGAAAATATTTAAGTCAACGTCTCTCGATGAATGTTGTTGATACGGATAGTATGGTTGAAAAGGTTTTTCAAAAAACAATTAATGCTATTTTTCAAGAAGAAGGCGAGGAAGTATTCCGTAAGCATGAAAGCACTATGTTAAAAGAATTGTCTTGTCCAGAAACAATCGTCACCACAGGGGGTGGTATCATAAAAAAACTTGAAAATCGTGAATTTATGCAACAACACGGTATTGTGATCTACCTTCACACGGATCCTTATGTTGTTTTGGAACGCACAACAAATGATGATTCACGCCCATTATTAGCGGGAAATCGTCGAAAGCAGATCACGCTTCTTCTCAATGAACGACTTCCTCAGTACTTAGAAGCAGATTATACTGTCAATACGTCGTTCAAATCAGTGGATACCATTTCTGAAGAAATTGTTGGCTTTCTGGCTAGGGATAATCGTTTTCGGGCATAATGGGAGTAAACGATACTTCAACTTGGGTGTGAGAAAGATGAACTCTAATGATTATGTCAAATATTTAACCGAGCAATTCGCACAATATATTAATCAGTCGCGAACAAAACGGCAATCTCTCCGTCAAGAAAGAACAAGGTCGTCTGTGCATTATCATCTCTTTGGTATGATTTCCTATGCCTTTGCATATTATCTAAAAAAATTTAAAAGAATTAAGATTAAACACCGTCACATCTATAAATGACCGTTAGCCTTTTTAGCGGTCATTTTTCAATGAAATCCCATGGTGGGTATCCTAAAACCCTCTTATCACTACTCACTACCCTATAAAAATGATGCATCAAAAGAACCCTGATGATGGAGCACTTATTGAAGTGTATAGTTGTTATGGTAATACCATGTGTATAAAACAAAATTGGCAGGTATGAGTCCCATTGACTAGCAGATTCACACCTGCCAATCAATTACTTAACACAGAACCCTAACTTTTAGAGGTCCCTTCACTGCCAAGGCATTTCATCCTTTAATCATTGAAATCAAGACACATGCCGAGAAGTCATCATCCATTCCTTCTTTAATTGTTGTAGGCTTGTCCGGTTAAAACCAATGATAAGCTTTTCACCATCTGTTAATATAGGGCGCCTCAATAATTTTGGTACATCATGGAGTAGTTGTAACACTTCGCTAACCTTTAACTCATCAATATTGACGTCTAAATTTTTAAAGGTTTCGCTACGGGTAGCTAAAATTTCTTTTATACCACCTTTAGTAAGCCGGATAATCTGCATCAGCTCATCAATATTAGGCGTTTCTTTAAAAATATGACGTTCCTCAAAGTGAATATGATGCTGTTTAAGCCAGGCCTTTGTTTTTCGGCACGAGGTACAACTCGGGTAGGTGTAGAAAATCATTTGCGTCATGTCTGAGCTTCCTCCCTTATGTCTTCCTTACCTCAATTATTTCCCTATTTTTATTATTTATAAACCCAGCAATGAATAATTATTGAGATTTTTTTCATCCCATGTTGCTTATTAAAAAAACAGATGTCACACTTAATAACATCCTTTATTTTACAAATAAACAGTGTGTGAAGCCATCCATATTAATAAAGGGGTTACATTTTGTTCTTTTGGAATATTTACTTTTATTTTCCAATTACCTATAATAATTATATCCAACATGCGTCAGGAGGGATCTTAATGCCGAAAATGTACAGAGTAATGGCAATATGGACTACTGCCTTTGCTATAATGGCTCTAGCAGGCGACCTTTTACCCATGGCTCTCATCTTTTTTGCTAATACGGTTTTCTTTGTCGCAGTAAGTTTTTTAAATTTATCTGAACGTATGTATATTTATATTTTTGGAGCTTATTTAACACTCTTCTTTGTCTTATTTACATACTGGTCTGCTTTTATGATGGGCTCAGTAAGCAGTTAATAAGCCATACCATTGCGATAATCTCTTAAAGCATTCTTTCGCCACATAGCCATCACCAAACGTCAGGAGATGCTCTTTCCCCTGACATTTGTGCTCATGGACAAGCAACATAAACTCTGTAGTTCAAAGCTTGATATTTCTCCATAATTTTAATATGATCCAACCATATTTCAAAGGCATCAGCATCGAACGCCTGAGATAACCCAATCGCTGGCACACTGGGGAATTCCATCATGCTTTGAAGGAAATCCAAACCATTATAGACCTTAACCTCTGTAAACCCTATGCGTTGCAATTGCTCCACCCATTCCTCAGAGGTTAACACGTCATGAACCCCATATACCTCCTTAATCTCAGCAATTTCTTCTGGTTTCAATTTATAATCAGAGGTCATCTCTATGTCCAATAAACAGCCCTTCGGTTTTAAAACTCGAAAATATTCCTTCAAGGTTCGCTCAATATTTGTAAACACAGTGACGGATTCAGCGATGATTTTATCAAATGCTTCGTTAGATAGAGGAAGATGTTCTACGTCAGCTTGCAATAGTGTCACATTCACCTGCTGCAAGACAGCCAGCTTTTTTGCATGTGCAATCATGCCAGGATGTTTATCCACCGCCACGACATGACAATTAAAGTTTTTCGCTAAATATACCGAGGTCTCCCCTGTCCCACACCCGACATCCAGTACATGTTCCTCCTCATGTGGTGATACAGAATCAAGCAACGCCTTTGTCAAAGGAAATCCACCAGGATGAGCACTTGGTATCCCCAGCTTCGCTAAAAAATCCAGATATTTTTGATCATTCACCTCTGTCTCCCCTTTTCACATCATCACCCTATCCTATGTTAGGGAAAGAAAAGAGGTTCGACCTGCAACTATCATTCTTCTTGGAGAAAAAAAGATGATACGTTTCTAGCCACGACTTTCTCCATATTCTAAATAAATAAACGCAAGAAAATAAGACCTCGTCCTCCTGTACCATGAACGATTTGTCATGACTATTTCGAGCATAGTGACTTCCTGATGTATGAATCACTTTCTTTAAACATAGCCTATAGTATTAAAAATTTAATTTTGAATCGTTATTTGAAAAAGTCTCGACAAACTGCTATGGGGTAGATAAAATGTAAATGAATACATAGCGGATATGAATAGTGTGTGTGAGGAGGAACGTGCTCATGGTTATTGGCGTTATTTTTCTCATCATTGCTGTATTATGTTTATTAGCTATTTTTAGAGAAGGCAAAAAACATAATTTTTTTGGTGCGGGATACGCCCTCATTGCTTGCGTCGTCTTAGGGTGGTTCTCCATCATGACGCTCATTGATGTCCTGAGCGGTGGGGGTGTGGATGTAGGAGGTTAATAAACGAGTCAACCTCCTTTTTCCCCTAATTTACGTTCCCGTATCGAACAGCATTCATTCCTCAGGTACAACACCCATCACATCAACAATAACGTCTTTTTCAATGGTACCCAAAGAGATGATCAAGCCTTAACACTTTCGTTTTATGACTACATATAAAAATTTGCTAGAAAAATACCCAAGGTTTTTTGATAAATTTCATCGAATTGGTTGAGAGGGACCGGGTGACTATCGCGCCCTAGCTCAATAGTAAAACCAGGTTTTCGCCACTCATTAATAAACCAATCTTTATACCCAGCGTAACTATCTACATATTGAATCGCCTTATAACCGCTCACCCGAGCAAATTCCGTGGCAATAGCTTCAGCCTCTGACGGCTCTTTTTTTTCAAATCCCCAATAAAATTCCTCACCTTGAGTATGCAGAGAAATAACACGTTCAAAGTCTCGTTGTTTTGTTAATTCTGCCATTGCCTTAGCTTCTGGTTCGCTCAGTGGAAATTCCCCTGGATAATCAGCTGGACCAGGCAACTGCTCCCTACGTTGTTGTTCAATATCCCAGCCTGCTGGATACTGATCATTCAAATCAACACCTTGGATATTTGCTTTCCATTGAGAAAAATCTGTCTTACCACCATTCAACTTTAGAACCTCTTCTTTATGGTTTTGAGCAGCATCTGCCCCATGAATAACAAGATCTACACCATCAACATTGACCATTGGAACAACAGATAATGTGATCTCTTCATAAAAGGGCGCCATATTCAATCCCCGTAGTGTATGATGATTCGTCAGAGCAAGCAAATACTCATTCAAAAGTGTCATAATAATCGGCGTTGTGATCCATTCGCGTGCATGAAAAGCTCCATTGATGTGCAACTGCTTCTGACCATGACCAATTTGTAATTCTGGAATCTCTTTTTTAAGTACAGAATGTCCTATAATCTGCTTGCGAACAAAAGGGTAAACAGCAGACAATCGATTCATGTCCTTTATCATCGTCTGGTAATCATAAGGTTGATTGACTTTAATAATCGGTTTGGTCATTCGAATCGGAATAAAAACAGCATCTCCATCCCCTAAGCGATACGGATCAAGCTCAGGATTCATCAATAACAGTACGTCCAATGGAAGCTGGTAGTGAGTAGCAATGCGCCACAAGGAATCTCCTTTCCTCAATTTAGCCACATGCCTAACATATCCTGGAATTGAAATTTGTTGCCCAGAAGGAAGATGCTCAACACCTAATTCATGATTACTCTCTAAAATTAAAGCTAGAGGAACGTTGAATAACTGACTGTAATACAACGATGTATCTCCCTGTCGAACGATTACCTTCAATGAATTCCCCTCCTGTTTTTATCCTCATTTCATCCTATGAAGCAGGAGGTATAAAATATGTAAGGAACGCATGACAGTAAGCAAAATTTATACATCATTATTTAAGTGTTTATTAATCAACCAAGCGCCACCAATCACACCCGCATCATTCCCTAGCGTTGCTTTACAAAGCTCCAATCCATCATAAACTCTAGGTAAAGTAAAGGTTTTAATATAATGATCAATCGGTTTTAGCAATACATCTCCTGCCAAAGATACACCACCACCAATCACAATTTTTTGCGGGTTTAACAAAATAGCTACATTTGATAGCACGCTTCCCAAGTGACGTGCTACGTCATCAACAAGAGATAATGCCAAGGCATCTTCTACTTTTGCCATATCAAAAACATCTTTAGTTGTTAAATCTCGTTTTTCTTGATAGATAGTGTACAATCGACTTTCTGGACGGTCCTGAAAACGATTCAAAGCTATTCTTTTAATGGCTGTGGCAGAAGCTACGGTTTCTAAACACCCTCTTCGCCCACAATTACAGCGATAACCACCCTTTGGAACACACGTAATATGACCAATTTCTCCAGCCATCCCACCGATACCATGAGCAATCTGACCATTAATAATAACACCGCCCCCAACACCTGTTCCCAACGTAATACAAATAAGATCAAGGGCACCCTCTCCTGCCCCTTTCCACATTTCTCCCAATGCTGCTAAATTGGCATCGTTATCTACAGCAACGGGCAGATTTGTCACTTTTTCAAGCTCTGATTTCAAAGGGAAGTTTTTCCACCCTATATTAATAGCTTCAAAGACTGAACCATCTTCAAAATTAATGAATCCAGGAGCTCCCATGCCAATGCCTACGATCTCCTGCTTACTACGACCATGCTTATGTAACTGCTCGTCAAGACTTCTTGCAATATCACGAGTAATGTTTGCACCGTTTTCCGTTAAATCCGTATCAATTTCCCATTTATCAATAATATCTCCTGCATCACTAACAAATGCCATTTTTATCGTGGTACCACCTAAGTCCACACCGATTATCCACTTTTTATTTTCCATATCCTTTCCCCATCCTTCAATTCTTTCACCCGACATATATTTAGTTATGAAATCGATTTCTTTCACCCATTGTCTCAAACGTCATAACATCTGTCTAATACTTATTACTTTATTTTCAAATTTTTAAAAGCAAGCAGGCATAAGGAGCTGTCCCTATTGCATAAAATGGGACAAATACCCCGATGAGGCGATGCCAATGTTAGTAAAAAACAGCAAAAAAAGAAAAGCATTAGGGATTTGGATCATCCTTCTTTCACTATTGACCGCCATTTTTTTATATTTTTTAAACCATCGTATAGATACCGAAGAAAGCATGACTTATTTTCCCGAGGACACGCAGATGCACTTCAAAACAAGGCAAACAACACTGGCGGCAAAAAACCAAAAACATTCAGCTCAATTACTTTGGACGACCCTCTCCAAAACGGCTACCCCCTCCTATTTAAGACAGGATGTTTCTTTACTATATAAAAACGGGCGATTGATAAGCATCTTAAAAAAATGGGGGGAAAATACAGATGTCCTAGAGCAACAAAAACATTTCACATTACATAACACAGGTTACTACGAAACGATCACAGCACATTATGCCGAAACGCACTATCCTCATGATATTATTAAATCCAAAACAAAAATGTCATATGAGCACCTTGCAATTATGGGCAAAAACAGGCAAAGTTGGGACAGTTTTCACCTTCCGATCACACGATTAGAAATCCAATGGAACAGCCAATTAACACACACACTGCAAAAGCAAAATCAGACGCTTTTAAAGCAAGCAGTTGAGAAGTACCAAATTCCTGTTCAAGAATATGATGTCTTCCCGCTGACTCATTTACATATTTTTGATTATAATACTCTACCTGGATTAAATAAAAAAAACACCCATAGAGTGGTGAGCCAACTATGGGAGGGCCTATATAATCATTATATTCTCGGAATTGAGCACACTCACCATGACAGAGAAAGCGCACTAGGTAGCCATATACCATTGATTTTATACCACAAGAATGCTGATAAACTGCTTGTTGTGATCAAAACAACCCAAGGGCATCTCGTTCTCCTCAAGCAAAGCTTCTAGTACTGTGTCTATTGGGAAATCTTTTTCAGTGAGCGCAGGATAAAGAACAACGCTCGCCTTCTAAAAAACGTATTATTAAAAAGAATAAACAATTGACGAATAACCATATTACCTATCATAAATCTTAAAAATTCAAAGCGATTTTTATATAAAAATAAGCCGACTATCATCAGTAAGATAAACCGGATGGTCATTCCTCTCATCAAATCCCTCCACATCCCTTAAACATAGTATGCGGAAGGAGCAATCAGCTTATCCAAAGTAAAAATGCACTCCCACCAATAGCACCCGCAAATAAACCAGAAAATCCATTCACAACACTATTTGTCACCCATCGCCAACCACCAGTAAGCTGTGTTGGTTGATCACAATGAACAGGCTGATCCGTATAGATTCCACAAACCTCACTGCGATAACGCGCTTGAACATATGCGCCCAGAATCGTATCAATAAATTGCCCCAGCCAACCCAATAGCGTAATAATGCAAACGACAATGAGTACATTTTTGAACGATCGATGCTCTAGTAAGAGAATGCCATATAGTCCAATCATTAAGCTTCCAGTCAGCCCTGCAAATGACCCAATTTTCGTCATGGCTCCTGAAAGACCTTTAGGCACCTGCCGATTGAGTCGCAAATGAAAAGGTGCTCCGCCTAGCTTGGAGCCAATTTCTGACGCCCATGTATCAGCTGTTGCCTCGGCAATGGAGACTAAATAAAAGCCTAACCAAAATACAGAAGGAAAGATCACTTGACCTAGCGCTGCCAGCATCGGAGCTCCACCATTGGCAAATACCTGGCTAAAGGTGCGTTGTTCAGATGCTGACTTTGTTGGTTTTTGCTTCAATTGAAGGGCTGAAGTTATCAGGTTAGATGACACAAAAAAGAGAAAGATAGCTACAAGTCCAATCACGTGAAAAGCATAGTCTATCACATCACCCATAATGATCATGGTGAGTGCCCCAGCTAGCGTTAACCAGCGCCTATGTACAGAAAACAAGCCTGCAACGATTAATAAAAGTGTAACTAAAATCAGGCTGAACATACTATCACCTCTGAAGGCGTGACAATAATGTCTAGTGCTATATCATGGGGTTCAACAGGCACATGATCAGACAATTGCGAGTCTAAAGCCTGTGCTACTTTTAATGCCGAACAATCCTCCAAAAAACGGTCATAATAACCCCCACCAAAACCAACACGATAACCTTGAGAATCAAATAGCAGTCCCGGAACAATGATAAGATCAATGTCAGATTTTTTCACAGCTGTGGTCTCATCGACCTTGGGCTCATAGAGCTCGTAAAAGGCTTGTTCAAGCTGATTCCAATGAATAATTTCCCGAAAGTCCAAGCGTCTATTCTTTGGGAAACACTTTGGAACAACAACATGTTTCCTTGAGCCCCATGCCGCTTCAATAATAGCTCTGGTATCCAATTCATAGGCAGTTGATACTGTAACAGCCACGATTTCAGCTTGCCACCACCAGTCTTGTTGATAAATCCGTTTATGTATCTTTTCAGCTTCTTCATCTAAATGACATATCCCTTGTAAATGTTGTTTCATTTTTTCTCTTAATTCCTGTTTTTGCAATGCACCCATCTCGCCTCCCAGACCCCCTTCCCGATTATATTATACCTAAATAAAGCTTCAATAGAGCATTAGGAGAATCTTATGAACATAAAAAGGGGAAAAAAATAAACAGTAGGCACACCCACTGTTTACTTTGTTTCCCTATGCAACGTATGTCTGCGCAATCTCGGAGAATATTTTTTCACTTCGATACGCTCGGGATGGATACGTTTATTTTTCGTTGTAATATAGTTACGGTCGCCCGTTTCAGTACATTCAAGAATCACTTGTTCCCGCATGGATTATCCCTCCACTTCTATAACATTTTCTACAACATTATAAACACTCATTTATGATAACAAACGTCGACGAAATAGGCAAATAAAAAATAAACAATAACTTGCTCATACCATTCATCCAGTCATGACAAGAGGGTATTTACAAAATTTTGTCGAAAAAACATTACAGTTTCCTTTCTTTTTCAACAAAACTCTTTTTCTCTCATATCAAGTTATGTTATAAGTAATGGAGAAAGCAAATAACTAGGAGGATCATTATGGAATATATACTATTCGTTCTAGTCATCATTGGTTTAATTGTCCTTATTCTGTCCTTTTTCAAAAGAGACAGTGTCAAACAGCTTGAGGAACAAATTGAGGGAACTTCAATCACTATGATGCAGGAATTATACAAAGTGAAAAAGAAGATTCGTTTATTAGAAGAAGAAATGATGATTGAGGATAAATAGAAGGAGGGTCACACATGACTAAAAATGGCATGCGCGCCTTTGCTTCTGGAATGATTATCACGTGTGCTGTGATTGCCTTTTTCTATTATTTTATGTTCAATGATGTAAAAAGTTCTTCGAAAAAGGTAACAGACAAGTCGCTTACAGAAAATTCCGTAGAGAATTTTTTAAACAAGAAGGGTCAAGTAGCCATCGATCAAACAACTTATGATAAATGGCAAGCTGAGGATCGTCAGCTCCAGTCCAAAGGAAAAAGAAGCAACAATAAGAAAAGCAAATCTGACACTACATCATCTGCTTCTGATCACGAGAAGAACTCGTCCAGTACAAAAAGCAATGAAACAACGGGAGAGTCAGGATCGCAGCCAAAAACAGCTACCATCCGAGTGACATCTGGGATGACCTCTACTGATATTGCCGATCAATTGCTCTCCGATAAAGTTATTAAAAATAGTCAAACGCTTGTGAATTACATTATCAGTCATAACCTTGAAAACCGCATCCAACTTGGACCTCACAAGATTTCAAGCGATATGACTCTTCCACAAATAGTCAGAGCTTTAGTCACCTACCATAAATAAACAAATAACCGAACTATAACGTCAAAAAAGCTCCACATACTTAAAAATTGTATGTGGAGCTTTTTTAAGCTTTGAATCAAGTGACCATTCGATAGAGTAATAGACCAATCAAGCCTATCCATAAAAAACACTTACTTATTTCGGTGTTTCTCCCACAACATTATCAAAATAATATTTTATGATATCCCCAGCAATGGTAGTGTTAATACTTGAAGTACGCATTTGTGGGACAACGACAGCAACGGCAATTTGTGGATTATCATACGGCGCATAACCAATAAAGGTTTCATTGTACAAGTTCAAATCATTTGGGTCGATTTGCGCCGTTCCTGTTTTACCAGCAATTTTATATTTACTATAATTCACATTAGGGTATGGACCAATAGGTCCTGAATTCGTGCTTCCTAAAAAGCTAGCTGTCCCTCCAACATGTGTCACCATTTCCATTCCTTTATGAACGATATCAAATTGACTCTTCGTATTTGGAACAGTGTTTAAGATCTTTGGTTGATAGGATTTTATCGTAGAACCAAGTTCAGCTGGATTCTTCCCGGGCGCATGTACAGAATCTAAAAAATGTGCTGCCACGCGATACCCTCCATTAGCTACCGTTGACACATATTGAGCCATTTGCAATGGTGTATATTGATCATATTGTCCAATTGCAAATTGCTGGATGATACCGAAGTCCTTTGGAATTTTTCCTTGGAATCCTGTTGATTCAAAAGGAAGATCGATGCCTGTATGAACACCTAAACCATTGATAGCATAACCGTCACGCATGATCTGAAAAGCTTTAATAAAACGTGAGTCAACGCTACCTGTCGCTAAATAAGAACTGCCCAGATCAGTATAATGCACACCAGCAATTGTACCAGCAATATGCCCCATAAAGACATTGGAAGACTTTTGTAGAGCTGTTTCAGGAGTCATTGTACCCAGCCGTGCATAGGACTGGAAAGACGGACCGGCTTTATAAGTAATCGGCTTATCCACGAATGAATCTGGAACAGCATGATTACGGTAACCCGTAAGCAATGTGGCAGGCTTTGCAGCTGACCCAATTTCAAAACCATTAAGTACGGTGCCAGATGATGTATCAGTAAACGTGCCTGTATTAGGATCTAAGGTCCGTCCTACCGTTGCCAATACAGCACCCGTATTCGGATTCATGACCACAGCATAGGCACTGCTCAATTCTCTATTTCCAAATGATGGTTGTTTAGCAAATTTAATGCTTTTCTCTACGATTTCTCCAGCTTTTTTTTCCAGATCTCCATTGACGGTCAACTGAATATCATCGCCGCGCTGCCCTTGCTTTATAGCAGGACTACCAATCACTTGTCCCTTGCTATTTTTCGTAAATTTATACGTGATAGGTACTCCTCGGAGGGTCGATTCATATTCTTCCTCCAAATTGCTTGTTCCAACAAGATCATTGAGATTATACCCCATCGCTGCATAATTATCCTCTTGATGTGCCGGAATCGTTTTAACATCACCTAAAAAGAAATAATGCCCTTGTGGATAATCCCTTGTTGAAGAAATTGATGTATCAATCATACCATTAAATTCACTTAGATTTTCACCAATTCTTGCCAATTCTTGATCCGATAAATGTGAAGCAATAATCGTCGGTGTCAGGTTCTTCGCTTGTACAAGCTCACGCCAAATAGCAATGACCTTCAATTCCTGTTCATTAATCGTGTTTAAATCCTTATCAGTAATACGGTTCAGAACCATATTATAGGCGGTATTTGCTGTCTTTCCTTTATCTTGTGCCAATTTATCTACACCATCAGCTTTTTCTCGCTCTTTTTTCGTCAACTTATCCTTATAAACCGTCGCCTGATGTTGCATGATATAATAATCTTTCATGTCACGTTCTGTGACATCCTGTGTTGTAATGACGCCATTTTGGACATTTTTCTGTGTGCTGACGCCAATATACTGGGATAATTTTTCTGCCAAATTGATCAGTTTGACATTATCCTGATCGGGCTTACGCGTAAAGACAACCGCATAGCTACTTTCATTACCTGCCAATACCTTACCTTCAGAATCAACGATCAACCCTCTTGGCGAGTTAACCGTTGCATCAACATTACGCATACTATTTAAATCTGCGGTGTACTCTTTCCCCTTAACAATCTGCACATAGCCTAAACGTATAATCAAAACAGAAAAGGCAAAAAAGATCGCTAGAAATAATATATTAATACGAAAAGGGACGAGATTCTTTTTCTTCTTTAATTGTTTATCACCCATTAGAATCACTCCAAAAAAATTACTCTAATTCATTGTGTGTCACAGACTCACGTTCTCCACCTATAAACTAACGATTAAAAGGGACACCCATACAACAGGATGTCTTCTTATTATACTATATTTTTTATAAACTTAGTAAAAGAATATCTTGTCAATCTCTTAAACAGTCGATCCGCTTTCTTCATCGTGAAATCCATGCGTCTCACGAGCAGCAGCGTTTGTCTTCCGAGGATGCTTGACAACAAAGTGAATGCCTCTCAGACAAAAATAAATGACCAAGTACCCGACTCCTAAGATCACCAAGAGATAACGAATACTCTGCTCACTATTTTCGAACAACCCAACGGTTAATAAAAACAACAAGATGGATACCGTTCTTCCACCATTATAATACAATTCTCGAACGACAATATATTCAATTCGCATTTCAGTAGCCTTCCACCCTCGACCGATTACATCAAAAGTGATGGACATATACGGCACTGAAAGTAAAGGAAATGCTGCTGAAGCAATGATGCCATAAACTATAAAGAGCGTAAAATGAAGCTTAAACAAGGGGATGAAAACAGAGAAATAAAGAAATAAGCCACCGATAAGAATAGAGGTTATATATGGCAATATCCTTAAAGCTATTCGTATGTTTCCATAAAAATATATTAACAAAAGTGTTTGAAAGAGCAATGCCCAAAAAATACACCCCGCTGATAATCAAGAGCAATAACAAATCCTTTGGAATATCCTCTTTATTAAATAACAAACGTAATGCTCTCATAGCAAATAGCTCCCTGCCCATGTTTCGCGCCATTTATACCCTCGTGCATCGGCTGACAATCATCGTCCTTCCTAAATAAAAAAATGAGACATGCTATCATTCTTATCTTGTCGTGTGCTTAAAAGCAAAGAAGATATGCGTTTAACCTTCTAATTTTTTTCATTAAAAAAATCCACAGGGCTCACATGCACCTTGTGGATTTTTAGCTTGTTTAACTATTTGACCCTTATTTAGCGGCTTCGAATCTCTTGTTTACTTCATCCCAGTTAACAACATTAAAGAACGCATTGATGTATTCTGGACGACGATTTTGGTACTTAAGATAATAAGCGTGCTCCCAAACATCCAAACCTAAAATAGGCGTTTTACCTTCTGACAGAGGTGTGTCCTGATTAGGCGTGCTGGTGATTTTTAATTTACCATTATCAACCACTAGCCATGCCCATCCAGAACCAAAACGTCCAACAGCTTCATCGGAAAATTTATTTTTAAAGGATTCAAAGCTACCAAATTCAGCATTAATAGCGTTGGCGATAGCTCCCGTCGGTGTTCCGCCACCATTTGGACTGAGAAGTTGCCAGAATAAGGTGTGATTCATATGTCCGCCACCGTTATTTCTCACAGCAGTGCGAATGTTTTCAGGAATAGCATTCAAATTGCTTAGCAAATCCTCAATGGATTTGTTGGATAGTTCAGCATGTCCTTCAAGTGCCGCATTGACCTTGCTTACATAAGTACCGTGATGTTTATCATGATGAATCTGCATTGTTTGCTCATCGATATGTGGTTCTAATGCATTGTAGTCATAAGGTAACTCTGGAAGTTCATAAGCCAATTAAATCTCCTCCAATATGTAGATAGATTTAGACAAAATTTCTAATGTCCTTACACTGCTTATAGTATCAAAAAAAGCATCAAACTTCAATTTACATACTCTTAAATTACTTAAAAAAGAATCATTCATATTTTCTCATAAAAACAAAAAAATATCATGAACAGCACCTTGCCCTCATGAGAATCTACTCTACATTAATAATGTACAACAACGAAAGAATTATTCAATAATCGTAAAAAAAAACAGATGGTGGACCCTGTAGGACTCGAACCTACGACCGGACGGTTATGAGCCGTCAGCTCTGACCAACTGAGCTAAGGGTCCACTGGGGCGATTAATGGGGATCGAACCCACGTGTGCCGGAACCACAATCCGGTGCGTTAACCACTTCGCCACAATCGCCAGACAAAGAAACAAGGTTAACCCATAACCCCTAGAAATGTTTAATATGGTAGCGGTGGAGGGGATCGAACCCCCGACCTCACGGGTATGAACCGTACGCTCTAGCCAGCTGAGCTACACCGCCATAATCAACGCTTTTCCCTTTTTACGACAAAATGTACTGTACCACTTAAAATCTTGTCTGTCAATATTTTTTTATTGGTTCTATGTATTGGTACAACGACATTCAATATACCATGTAATACCACCCATTTCAATAATTTTTTAAATTCATACATTTATTTACGAAGCGCATAGACTCAACCTGCTCTCTTTCGCTATAATAAATTCAAAAGAATCCATTGAGCCCAAAGGGGATTGCCCATGAAAATCTCTTTACTCAAACAATTACAAAAAAATCTCTTGCACCCAAAGCAAGTGCCAAGGTTTCGCTTTATGAGAATTGGCTATAATATCTTTTATGCCTTTTTTCTAGCGTTGCTTAGTGCTCTGTTATTTTCACCAATTATTATTAATAAAGGCATTGAAGTGAGCAGGGACCTTTCTATCCTGTTCATCCCTTTCATGCTTATTCTCTATTACATACTATTAGCTGCTATCTTCTTTTTTTATATTTCGTCGCTTGCGCTTATCAGCATAGGCATCAAACGGCTCGTTCCTAGACGACTGAATTACCAACAGCTCTGGTCACTCGCGGCAAATGCTTGCACTTGGCCAACATTGCTTCTTGCCCTCATTCATCTGCTCTTTTCCCTACCTAACCAGCTCATTTGGTTATATGTCATCGCATGTATTGGGATGAACACCTACATGATTGTGGTCATTCCAAAGTCAAAGCCAAGACCAGTTGCCAAGCACCACCCTCCACACGACATCCATGGCAAAGGATCGACCAGCGAACGCTAATCAAGCTTCCCTCCTGCAATTCCAATCATGCGTTAGCTGGAAATAACACTATACACACCTGCTTTATTTATACCGACACTATCACCGCAAGGTATGCTGTATCCCCCAGCCCAAGACGCTCATCACTCCTTTGACACCTATACATATGTGCCCATACATTTATAACGGCAAATGGCACGTCTCTTCTCTGCCTTTTTTTCAAATGTCTATTAAGTATGGTATAAATCTATGAAACAAAACATAGAGTGATACAAAGACCATTCAGAGGAGATACTGCCATGAAAAAGCTCATCATCTACGGGCTCATCGCGCTGATCAGTTGGACCTGCTTTTATGATCTCACAAATGGCGCACTCCAATTTCTTCATATCGATAGGACTCAAGCAGCACAGGTTAAAAACAACACCCCTCCTGAGCCAAGAACAACAGTCCACTATAAAAAGATCACTATAAAATCTGGAGATACAGCGCTATCCATCATGGAGTCTATCAACACTCATAAAAAAGAAAACATCGGCAAAATGATTGAAGATTTCCAGTATCTAAACCCACATACCAATCCTAACGCTATCAAAATAGGTAACACATATCTCTTCCCACTTTATTAATGACAAAAAATATAGAGGCAACACTCTCTATTTGTGTTATAACAAATATGACACAACATTCGTTTTCAAGACAACATAAACATGGTAAAATGAACAATGGTAGTATATATTAATATTTAGGGTATAGGTTTAAAACCTTACCGACTTTTGGCCATAAAAAAGGAGCGATCGGAATGGTAAATATAACCCAACGAACCGAGACAAGGAAAGTAAAGGTTGGGGATGTAACGATCGGAGGTTCCAACGAACTTATCATTCAAAGCATGACAACAACGAAAACGCACGACGTCGAAGCAACCGTTGCTGAAATCCACCGTTTGGAAGAAGCAGGATGCCAAATCGTCCGTGTAGCTTGTCCTGACATGCGTGCGGCTGAGGCAATTCCAGAGATAAAAAAACAAATCAACATACCACTCGTCGTCGATATTCACTTTAACTATAAATTAGCACTAAAAGCAATTGAAGGCGGCGCCGATAAAATCCGCATTAATCCTGGAAATATTGGCAGTCGTGAAAAGGTTGAAGCGGTTGTTAACGCCGCCAAGGCCAAGGGTATTCCCATTCGCATTGGTGTTAATGCTGGCTCTCTTGAAAGAAAGCTCATTGAAAAATATGGCTACCCAACAGCGGATGCCATGGTTGAAAGTGCACTCTATCACATCAAAATATTAGAAGATCTTGATTTTCACGATATTATCGTTTCTCTGAAGGCATCCGACGTCAATCTAGCCGTCGAAGCTTACGAGAAGGCAGCGAAAGCCTTTGATTATCCTTTACACCTCGGCATAACTGAATCTGGAACAAAATTCTCTGGCTCTATTAAAAGTGCTGCAGGCTTAGGTATTCTTCTCCATCAAGGTATCGGCAACACGCTGAGGATTTCCTTATCTACTGACCCCGTCGAAGAAATCAAGGTCGCTCGTGAGCTACTCAAATCATTTGGCTTAGCCGCAAATGCAGCCACCCTCATTTCTTGCCCAACCTGTGGACGTATTCAAATGAACCTCTTCAAGGTCGTTGATGAAGTTGAAGAGTACATTCAACAGATTAAAGCACCTATAAAAGTAGCTGTACTCGGTTGTGCAGTTAACGGACCAGGAGAAGCAAGAGAAGCTGACATCGGTATCGCCGGAGGAAAAGGGGAAGGGCTCCTTTTTAGACATGGCGAAGTCATTCGTAAAGTTCCTGAGGATAGTATGGTTGAGGAGTTAAAAATTGAAATCGACAAGCTAGCTAAAGAACACGCTGACAAACAGGAAAAAGAAAAACTCGTGACTTCTTAAATAATCATTAAGACATCTTAAATTAACCAGATTAATGATGAGGCAAGCATCCGATTATTATACATTGGATACTTGCCTTCATTTTTTTGCCTTAGTCATCCTCTATATACCTTGCAACCTGACGGAAACTACTCATCTTTCAATCCTATGTTGGACCTCATTCATTTAAATCAGCGTTAGCAATCGCACAAAAAGAAAGAATGTTAAACAGTAAGATAGCTAAATAAATAGACTACTTTCCTATCCAATAGCCAAACCAGGCAAGAAATAACCCTAGACCATAGGTAATCACAACATAAACAGTCAATGATTTCCACATTTTTTTCAAATAAATGGTGAAGCTCTCAAGCTTAAAGGCTGCAAATGTAGTAAAGGCTCCCATAAATCCTGTTCCCAACATCATGTTGATGTATTTATGCTGATGACTCCCTACAAGCAATCCAAACAAAAAAGCCCCAACCAAATTAATGATCAACGTTCCCCATGGGAAATTTTGTTTATTAAGCAACTTGCTAATCCAAAAACGTGCGATGGTTCCAAAAAAGGCTCCAATGATAACGTAAATAGCGTAAGGCATCTTTATTGACTCACCTCTCTATGATTGCGCTGTCCAAGCTTGTCTCCTAAAAATACCAAACACCAACCACCCACAAGGCTCGCTAAAATATATAAGATGCCTAAAAAAACATGGTGTTTCTGAAACAGCTGAATGGTTTCAACGCTGAACGCTGAAAACGTGGTAAAGGCACCAATTAATCCCTTGCTGATCCCTATTTTTACATTTGTATGTATTTTTTTTGAATGTTTGATACTTTGACTGAACCAACCTAAAGCTAAGCAACCAATCAAATTGCATAACAGCGTTCCAACGGGAAATGTGCTCCCCTGCCACCATCCAATATCAGATACTCCATACCTCAACAAAGCACCTATCATGCCAAAAACTCCCACGACAATACTTATCAATATGATCCACCCCCAGTAAATAGATTCCTACTCAGGAACCCACCATCCCATAGGAATCCGTCACCCACGGTACAGTTTACACACAGTAAATTACCACGGTGCGACATGCTACAACCTTGTATTGTAAATCTATTACTATCACAGAGTCTTTATCTTATATGAACAATAATATTTCGTCAAATAGTAGCAATTAAACTTTATCTGCTTGTTTGACATATTCACTGATGACATTGGCAAGAGCATTCGCAGTGCGTCGCAATTCTTCCAGGTTATTATCCACCCCGCCCACTTCAATTAATAAGGCATGTGGCGATAAATCTTGATTGTATATGCCATTACCTTCAGAGCGTGTTTTTTCAAAAACACCTTTACTGACACCCGGATAAGATTTTGCCAATTTACTATGGAGCTCCTGAGCAATCGTTTTATTTTTCTCAGCATCGGGGTTAGCCGCCCCAACAATAAATGAGACACGTGCATAGCTCTTGCCTTTAATCATGGTTGTGGTATTTTCTTTACGCAAAGAATCACGATGAATATCCAAAAAGAGCCGGTAATGATTTCTACTCACAATCGCCGACTTGATAAATTTACGTGAGATGCTGTACGCTGTATTATAATCCGTAACAATATCCTTATCTTGCACTGCTTCAACACCACTATTTTCCAAATCATCTATAATGAGCTGGTCAACAAGATGTACATTTTTACTTTGATCCTGAGTAGAAGCGAGATTAGCGTTTTTCGCACCTGCTTCACCTAGCAAGGGAAGATAGGATTCCCAGCTATGCGTATTATAGAAAAAAACTTGAGCATGAGTCACCGACTGCTTTGGCGGTGGCGTGTCCTTCTCCTCATTCTCTTTTATAACATAATCTGGTGGTGGTGGCGATTCAATGGGTACATTCGTATAATTCGTTCCCTCACCCGCAATGATAATTTTCGTATCAAAAACTGAAAATCCTGGAAGCTCATTACCTAACAAACTTCGCTCATCTTTAAAATTAATATGGGTGACAGTGCGTAACGCCATCTGTGAAAAATTAATCCGTTCATAGTCATCCGGTAATTCCTGGTTATAATATGGATTTTCCCAGCCCATCAACTCTAAGTAGGTTTCTGCTTTTATGCTATGTAAAGCGTCATTCAAACTATCAACAAATAGCAATTTCTGAGCTTGAGATAGTGTGAGAAGAGCAATACAAATAAAAATCAATACAATAAAAAATGGGATAGAGATGAGTAATTTGGAGCGATTGAGCTGACGAAAATTGACTGGTGATGCTAACATAGAATCTTCCTCTGCATATGGCATTTCTATATTCTATGATTAGCTATACCCATTCATGTCCAATGTCCTCTCTAACATAAGCATTTAATAGAGTTTGGAAAACAGTGTTAATAGACAGAGATCCCGACCGCGATCTCAGGCGCTCTCCTATCTTTTCATTTAAAATCAGATTGTTGCCATCTATCAACATGAATCGATGGATTAAGATCATTAGCCTGAGGATCTCTTTCTTTCTTTGCCCATTTATAAATAATTGAAGCTAACACACCAATAAAAACTATTTCTTGCATAATTTTCATGATTACACCGCCTGATTTTTGATCCTGTAACGGTGGCAAAAAATGCAGAATGGTGACCTCGCTCGCTGTTTTAATATAAAGAAAATGATCTGCAAACATGATCAGGGCACAGGCGGGTGTTAAAATCACACTAGAAGCAAACACATAACCTAATTTTTGAAAATCCGTCAACACTCTTGTATTTTTTTCGGTTGGCGTAAAGACAAGCCACCACATAATAAAAGCAAAAAAGATTAAAATACTATTAGCCAAAACCATCACCCAGGTGACTCTCATAATAAAATTAAAAATAACGGGTACATGATATAAGGAAAGTAAAACATTGAATGACAGCACACCCAAAATGGGGTTTGTCAAAAAGCGCAGTCCCCCTCGCCACACCCTATTCTTTAATAAAGGATCAACCATCCAATCGTAAAGACCCGAAAGAATAAGTGGCGGTACAAGAAAATACGTAATGGACATGCTTAACATATGTGCAGAAAACAAATAATAGTGACCCAGAGCATGGAGTGGACTTCCCTCAGCCGCATAAAAAGCAAAGAGACCGATAAAAAAGAAAAAGGCTTTAAGTAACGAAGCCTTGCCAAGCTTAGAACGAACACTATACAAATACAGCCAGCCAAGAGCTATCAGAATAATGATCATCACAGGGTGCCATAGATTAAAAAAACCAAGGGGCCAAAACATCTCGGGAGAGTTCATACCCAGCATTCCAATCACCTCACCGCTTTCAAATCATTTTTCGCCAAAGCTTTTTATCTTAGGTTAGCATTGCCACATCTTGCAGTCAAACACGCCTTTTTAGAACTATAAAAATAGTATTTATAAGGCGTTCAATTTCATCTATGTTTTGTATGATATAGGTGCAAAACATTTACATAGACAAAATAATTTTATATGATGAGGTATGTTATAAAAATTTATTTTAGAGGGGATGCAAAAATAGAATTTTTATTTATTCGATCTACACATTCAGCTTATGTACACAACATCTAGAAGCATACAAATAAACAAGAGGTGAATTCAATGCGCTCGCAAACAACTCAGCACAAGAAAGCCAACCCATTTCACCAGCCAAAAGCTGCCTATGCAGTTACTTTTGCGTGCGTTGTAGCATTTATGGGCATCGGCCTAGTCGATCCCGTTTTAAAACCTATTGGGGAACAGCTCCACGCCACTCCCTCTCAAGTTGAGCTCTTATTTACAAGCTACATGCTCATAACAGGTATTGCTATGATCATTACTGGTTTTGTATCAAGTCGCATTGGTGCAAAAGCTACTTTGCTCGTCGGTCTCTTATTAATCATTGTCTTCGCCTTTCTCGGAGGTGCCTCTCACTCGGTCGGTCAAATCGTTGGCTTCAGAGCTGGTTGGGGGTTGGGAAACGCACTCTTTATTTCTACCGCCCTTGCTGCCATCGTTAGTGTGGCGACAGGAGGATCTGAGTCTACTGTCATCCTTTTTGAAGCTGCACTTGGTCTCGGTATGTCTTTCGGTCCACTGCTAGGCGGAGTTCTCGGATCAATCAGTTGGCGCGGACCTTTCTTTGGTGTTTCCGCACTGATGATCATCGGTTTTATCGCTGTTTTAACTCTATTAAAAGGTGTTCCAAAACCTAAGCAAAAAATATCAATTCTAGATCCTCTGCGAGCACTCTCACACGGTGGATTACTAAGCCTTGGCATCACGGCGCTTTTATATAATTTTGGTTTCTTTACCGTACTCGCTTATTCGCCATTCGTCATGAGCTTAACTGCCATTCAAACAGGGTCTGTCTTTTTCGGATGGGGTGTTCTTCTGGCAATTTCCTCTGTGTTCATTGCACCAAGACTGCAATCACGCTTTGGGTTGCTCCCCACCCTGTATGGCACTTTTATCTTATTTGCGCTTGATTTGCTCTGCATGGGCTTATTTACACACTCACAAAGCACGATTATTTTTCTTATCATTATCTCAGGTATTTTCTTGGGCATAAATGATACGCTGATCACGACATCAGTTATGGAGGTGTCACCGATAGACCGTGGCATCGCCTCATCCGCTTACAGCTTTGTTCGTTTTTTCGGCGGTGCAATTGCTCCGTGGTTAGCTGGAAAACTTTCCGAAGTCTTTAACCTACATGTTCCTTTTTATGTGAGCTGTGTGTGTGTGTTAGTAGCCATGGTGGCTCTCGTCTTTGGAAGACCTTATTTGAAAAAGATAAACTATTAAGTCGTCTAAGTCGTCATCCTAAAATTTTTATAATTCAGCTTCATTTTCATAGAAAACATCCCATCGACAACACATGCCAAGCTTGCTCTAAAAATCTGTTAAAGCCTATTCATAATAGAGATGTTCCGTTGCTTACAACTAAATGTAGCTCAAATGGGGATATGCCATCATTGAATAACATTGTTGGTATGACATGCATAAGATAATGTATCACCGATAAGGAGTTGATAAAATGAGTTACGGAACTGATGGGGTAGGCTTTGGCGGTGGAGGAGCAGGCTTTGCTTTAATCGTCGTCTTATTTATCTTGTTGATTATTGTTGGAACGGCATATGTGTATTAATTAAGCCAAAACAATTCGACGAATTTGGGATATAACTAACTTGAAATAGTAAACAAATAATCCGATTATCGTTTTTGATAACCGGATTATTTGTTAGTGACTGATTTTAACAACCCATGAGGCGTGGAGGCAGTGTCCTTTTTAAGTTCACCATCATAAAGGAAAATTCTCATCCCTTTTTCTAATTTAGCATGAATATTACAAAGGATCATTCATACTTCAGTGAATGTCTGCTCCAAAGTACTCGCTTTCCTCGGGCACGGCCTCAGCTCACTTGGGAGACGTTATCACTTTCCCAAGTGGATCTTCGGACACGTGCTTTTCCCGAAGGAGTCTCGTGTCTTTCGCTATTCCCATCCACTCGTGTGTCTGACAATATCTTTATGAAAACTAACAAACGAAACAGGCTATTTTGCCCTCATCGACTTGTGAAACTATCATCCATTCTCCCATTAGCGGAAGCAATCTCCGAGGACTCCCGCGGAAAGCGAAGGAGATTGCTGAAGTGAATGTATGAGCGTCTCCCTGTGTACCAACGCCAAAGCTAGCACATCCTATGCGTCGAAAAAAGAGTGGATCTACCAACATCTATTGGCAAGTACCACTCTTTCCAATGACCGTTTTTTGTCCCAGCCTCTTTTATTTTTTACAGCTATCTCATAATCTATGCCAACAAAAAATAGGAAGCGCTTTTATTTTTATACTATGTAAAAGAGCCAGGGAATCCCCCTGCTAACAAGAGATCCCTCTGGACACTTCTGCTTTTTGTACATTAAAAGAAAACTGGAAAGGGTCTAAAAAAGGCAATATTTCCTAATGCTACGCCCGTTAACCCGCCTAAAAATCCACCTGCAAAAGCTCCAAAAAAATGCAATCCAGGACCCTGCGGACCAAGTGCACCATCAAATGGACGGAGATAAACATGCGTTTGATTAACGGAATGCACAATACCACGATGACAAACTCCATCATGAGTGCGAATTTCTACAGGTTGATTAATATACTGTTGGCAATGTGTATAGTAATGCTGTGTAGACATCTTTTTCTCTCCTTTCAATCGTGTAAATTTAGAGAACGAGACGACATAGTGGTAGCTGTCTTACTGCATCATATGCATCCCCAAAAAATAATGAAGTGCAAACGCCTTCCGCACTTACCACGTTTTTATACCTATATAAACACAAACAACCTTTTTCCTGAATTTTTGCTCTATCCAACGGTTATTCTACCGTCAAAAAAACCGTCTCTATAAATAGAGACGGACTGTATTATTCATGATGCCACTCCTATTGTCTAAAAAACCCGCTTGTGACACCAGAGCTAGCACATCCTGTGCCTATGCGCCAGCAGATCTTTAATATTTAGAGTCAAGCGCTCTTATTCCCCAACACCTTTAACCAGATTATCCCAATCTTCTATCACTCGATCTAACCAAGAGCGTTGTGACTGATTCAAAGCATAGATAGCCTGCTCATGCATATGTCTTGCTTCCTGTAAAAAAAACTGGGCGTTGCGCATAGCATTTTTATAATGATTAGTGGCTTCCTTTAATTCCATCGCAAACAAATAGAGGGTTTCCTTGTCAATACAGCATTCTTCTAGCACAAAGTACCTATCATTGGGATGCATTGGCTCCATCACATGGGGCTCTGAACCATCAATAATAGCGGTTTGCAATTCCGGAATGATAACCGCATCAAGACTTTCCGTGTAAAAAGGGCAACGGTACAGCTCAACAGATAGACGAAGAGCAATCGCTAAAACGGCTAAAGCTGTTAAAATTTTCGTTTTTCCTGCCCCAATAAACCCTTTTAATATGATATACCGTTGAATGGATTTCCTTGGTGATTGTAGCATATGATGAAATCTTGTACGATTATGAGTACCAAAATAACTGATCACAACATCTTGAGAAGATTGGCGCTTGATCTCCTTTACCGAAAGGAGGTCAAACACAATGTCTTTTAAAAGAACAGACAATGCCTCCTGCTTCATTGAAACGCGATAGATATGCTTTATAGAGTCTGAGTATGCTCGCGCTTGCAATAACTTCTTACTCGCCTGATCCACGCAAAAATTTTTTTCAGTCAAGAACCAGCGAATAAGCTCATCATCCAACACCTTACCTTTTCCCCACTTTAAGTCATAGGTTGGACAAGCCATGACTAAGTGTAACGCCTTAAAAAAAGAGCGATCTACAAAGCCTATGTCTAATGACTCCACAATCAGCCCTTGAACGCCCTCAGGATAAATCGGATCCATCAGTAAGATGAAGGTTTCCTTAGCAAGCATATTTTGCTTGAGTTGGTTCATCAACCATTGTTTCTCAGTAAGCGCTAAGTACTCAACAACATATATCTTTTTTAAGGAGCTTAAATGATAAAAAACATCCTCAGCTGGCTGTGAGCTACAAATACTTTGCACATATCGTTCTGTCACCCTCTGCATGGACGATCTTCCCCTTTGGCAAATGGCATGAATAAGCGCTCAGAACCTCTCTTATTAGCTATGCGAATCAATGGATACAGCTTTGACAAATGGACCAATGATTAAGCTTAAAATTGCTAGAGGAAGCCAGAGTACCAATAATAGGAAAAATATCCCTTCCCATTGTTGCTTATCACTAACAATCGCTTCATGTCGAACGCCAAGGATGAGAAGAGAAAAAAGACTTCCTACTACACCATACATAGTGAGGATCAACAATGTACCTAACACATTTATCACTCCATCCATGTGCTGCACGCTTTTTATCAGATTATGCAGATCAGGAATTTGTGTGATAGAGACAAACCCACTAAATATTATGGTGTGCATAGAAAGTGCAAATTAATCAGGAAAACTATTAGGCAAGATAAGATAAGCATCAGGTAGCTTCAAAGATTTAAGTAAAAATAGAACCCTCCTCATGGCAAAAGTATTTTTTTCAAAAAATTTTATTATAAATCAAAAACTCATGAGCATAACGGTTTTGATCATCTACTGTTCCAGGCTGTTTGGATAGCAACGTCCACTCATCAGGATGAAAATCAAAATAGGTGTCCCCTGCAAATTCAGCATCAATTCTCGTGAGATAAAGTCTTTCAGCACAGGAATCAAAGCTCTTGAATACACCAGCTCCTCCTATGATAAACCACAGAGGATGACCAGATAAATAAGACATGATTTCTTCTGGATGATGAAAAATTTTACAGCCTTCAGCACGGTAACCACTGTTTTTTGTCAAAATGATGTTTTCCCGACCTGGCAAAGGCTTTCCTATAGACTCAAAAGTCTTCCTTCCCATGACGATAGAGTGACCCATTGTCACTTTCTTAAAATAACGGAGATCAGCGGGCAAATGCCACGGCAAAGCTCCACCTTTACCAATAAGCCCGTTGCGATCCATTGCCAAAAGAAACGCCATCATACAGAAACTTCCCCCCTAATATGCGGATGCGGATGATAATTTTCAATGTCAAAATCCTCATACTGATAGTCAAATATAGAGGATACGTCACGGTTAATTTTTAACTGTGGCAAAATCCTTGGCTCCCTTTCCAATTGCAGCTTCACTTGCTCGACATGATTGAGATAAATATGGGCATCTCCTAAGGTATGAATAAATTCACCCACTTGAAGCCCTGTGCTGTGCGCAATCATATGAGTGAGCAAAGCATAGGAAGCAATGTTAAAAGGCACGCCAAGAAACACATCGGCACTGCGCTGATAAAGCTGACACGATAACTTCCCACCATTCACGTAAAATTGGAATAGACAATGGCATGGAGGTAAAGCCATATCAGGAACATCAGAAGGATTCCAGGCAGTCACGATGAGGCGTCGTGAATTCGGACTATGCTTGATCATATCAACAACCTGAGCAATTTGATCAATCGTCTCCCCACGCTTGCCTGGCCAAGAACGCCACTGATGTCCATACACTGGACCTAGATTTCCTTCCTCGTCCGCCCACTCATTCCAAATTCGAACACCATGATCTTGGAGATAGGCCACATTAGTATCGCCCTTTAAAAACCATAGCAGCTCATAAATGATCGACTTAATATGTAATTTTTTTGTCGTTAAAAGCGGAAACCCTTCCTGTAAATCAAAGCGTATTTGATGCCCAAAGATACTTATCGTTCCCGTTCCCGTTCTATCTCCTTTTTCATTACCCTCTTGCAAAATATGCTCACAAAGCTCCAAATAGCGCTTCAAAATCATCACTTCCAGTTCTTTTTAATAATAATCATGCTTGATGATTCATATAACATACTATTAAAGAAAGTATTCTTGGTTTAGCTCTTGTAAAAGAGCATGGGACTTTTTGGCCCACAGATCTTGTCTTGCCTGTAGCTGGGTCATCTTGTCTTCAAGGGCTTGCTTTAACGATTGCTCATAATTTGGTATAGCTCCCGTATACGCAGACATGGTGCTTAGATTCACCACAACCTTTTCATGAAATGCATGCGCTTTTCTTTGATGGAATAACGGCACATCCACTTCATTTGGCTGATGCAAATCACCCTGTGTTGGATGCTTTAAAACAGCAAGGGTTTCTACAACAGCCATCTGCTCGTCCCTATATTCAAGAAACTTAGCAACGTACTCGCCTGTCTTACTTCTCACTTTAATGATATCACCCATACTAAATTGAGCTTCCATAGGCATCCCCCTTCATTGCTTTTTAGTAGTATATCAAATTTAACAGCAACTTTGGTAGAGAAAACTATGAAAGTAGGCGAAAGTGAGGATATCTTATGATTAACGGCGAAGCGTATATTGCGCGTATTGATGCTTTAAAACCCAACGTCTGGTACCGAGGTGAACGCATTACAAGTAACATTTCAGAACATCCCGCCTTTAAAGGACTCATTCATTCACAAGCAAAGCTTTACAATCTACAATGCGACCCAGAGTATCAAGAGCTTTTCTCTTATCAATCGGATACAACAGGTCACGACATCGGAACAACGTACCTTGCCCCAAAAACACAAGCCGATCTTGAAAAACGTCGTCAAGCCATACAAGAATGGTCAAAGATTTCACTTGGCATGCTAGGACGCTCCCCTGATTATATGAATACCATTATCATGGCTTTAGGTACGTCAGCTGATATTTTGAAGGAAGATGCGCCACAGTGGTCCGAAAATATGAGAAACTATTATGAATATGTCCGTGAAAACGACTTATCACTCACTCACACCTTTATATTACCTCAAGTCAACCGCTCACAATTTTACTTAGAAGACACAGACAGCCCTATCATAGCTGCACGTGTTATAGATGAAAATGATCAAGGTATTATTATTCATGGAGCCAGACTACTTGCCACGCAAGGTGTAACCACAGACGAACTCCTTGTCTTTCCCTCTGGAGCACGCCTACCACAAATGAAGATGGCAAAAGCGATGGCCTACGCTTTTGCCATTCCAATCAATACTGAGGGCATCACGTTTTATTGTCGAGATTCCTTTGTTGGCGGTACCTCTCACTATGACCACCCACTTAGCAGTCAATTTGAAGAAATGGATACAATTGTTGTCTTTGACCATGTCCTTGTTCCGTGGGATCGTGTCTTTTTGTACGGAAACATCACTGCTAATAATCGCCTATACCCGGAGAGTGGCTTTTTTGCACAGACCACCCACGTCATCATCAGTAAAAACATTATTAAAATCGAAAGCTTGCTTGGCATTATGAAGCAGCTCATTCAATCCATTGGTATTGAGGAATATCAACACATTCATGAAAAAATCTCAGAAGTCATCGTTGGACTTGAAGTGATGAAAGGCTTAATCTATGCATCTGAAAAACACGCTCAACCCAACCAATGGGGCATCCTTACGCCCGATAATTATCCACTTCAAGCCGGAGTGCTCTATTATACAAAGCTTTATCCACGCGCCATTGAAATCATTAAGCTTCTAGGTGCAAGCGGGCTCGTTTCAATTCCTACAGAAAGCGATTTTCATTCCGAAGCTGGAAGTGACCTGCGCCATTATTTACAAACCTCTATACAAGACGGCGAGGAAAAGGTCAGGCTCTTTCGCCTAGCCTGGGACGCTTCATTAAGCGCTTTTGGAGGTCGTCAGGAATTATATGAGCGCTTCTTCTTTGGCGATCCCATCCGATTGGCTTCACAGTTATTTAGTTCATATAACACCAATGAAATGGAGGAGCGCATCTCAACTTTTTTACATGAAAGGAGCTAGCTCAAGCTACTCCCTCAAATTCTTTAGCCATGTGATTAGCCTGATTCAATCGTAGAGTGAGTCATGATGTTTATAAAATGGAGGCATTTATAGTGAAACAGCATCATTTATTTAATCACATGTTTTCAGAAGAAGGTCCAGAAGCACTCAGGCAACAATGGAATGAAGAAGTCACACGACAGCCTGATGAAGCTTACAAAAAGCTCAATGATCCCTTTCTCGATTTTCCAAGCTTATTTATTTTAAAGGATGATGTAAAAGAAATTGAAGCGCTATCCATTCGCAACCGCATTGCGTTAATGCATATTGAAAAAGCGTTGAATGTTACATTAACAATCCCTTCCCCATCAACTATGCCCATGTCCAATGTGGAAATCTATGATTGCCATGTCCAATGCTATGAATGGATGATTGAATCTAGTAGCTCCACTCTCTTAAATAATGATTTTCTATACGTCATTGATCATGCGTGCACCTATCTCTACCAATTTTATAATGAGGGACATATGCCACAGCTTATTGAATTACTCTTCCACCGCTATCGAAACAATGTTCAGTACCACTATCTCTTACAGCTTCTCTACGATTCTCCTAAACGTGAATGGCTCTTATATGTCGCACAGTACTTATATGCATCACCAAAAGAGCGCCTTTTTGCCCAAAAATTACTCCATTTCATTCCAACTAGTCATGCCACCACTCTTAATGTAGCTGTAGAAAGCATTGAAGATTGGTATGAAGACCATCATCACTATCTCCTTTTCACAGGTGAAACAAATGATACAAATCACGATCCTGTCCCTTTTGTCATCCACTATGGTGCCAAATACTTAGGAAAGGCGATCCATTGTCAAACTGGACAATTCATTTCACCTTTATCACGTCAAGAATTTGACAAAGCGCAAAGCTTTTCTCAGCTCAGCATAGACATTCAAGAACGCCTATCTACTACCTCTGCCCATTATCGCAAGGAAAATCGTAGCATGTGGCGCGAGTGGATCAAACAGCCGCTATCATCTCATTTAGAAGAACTCCACATCTACCGTCCCTGCTGTCATTAATTATCACCGAAGGAGGACTATCATTCTCATGCTTGTAATACAAGAACAGAGACTAACAATAAGTCAGGCACAGCAACTCTCCCCTACACTAAACCATAGTCAAGCTATCCTCTCCAGCATGGTTAACAATAGTGATGTTTACCTCTTCAGCAGCGAACAAATTTTTCGTATAGACGTGACCTTAAGATCCCATATTATTGATTCAGCTCTCACGCTAGCTAAAAATGGCGTTAACTTCGAAACCTTTTACAGAACAAAAGGTAACCCCAACTATTGGGAGATCACTGAAATGGGAGGGCTACAACTCCGAAATGGCAGCCAGCCTAGCACAGCACTTCAAGATATTTTTAACAATGGAAGTGCTTACGGATTTGAATGTGCGACAGCGATGGAGATCGTCCTCTTACATGGTATGCTATTGACTATTGGCGAGAGGCTGTTTAACGAACTCTATCACAATCTGTATCTTTGGGATTGGCAAGATATTCCCAATTTACCTCTGACAATTGTATCGGTTCAACAAGGGGATATTCCGGGGGATGTTCGCTATTTTAAAAACCCACAAGTAAGTCCCAATCACATGGCCTTCCAAGGAGAAAATGTCATTGTTCTTCCCGAGAAGCGTTATTATGGTCACGGCATTGGTATCGGTGATCACGATTATTTTGTCACACAATTGAATAGAGCACGACGACCAGGGGCAACTATGGATGCCTATCTTATGCCACGGGCTACCCGAATCATCGCTGAAAGAATCGTCTATCTCTCGCAAAGCTTCATTCAAATACCACAGCCAGCAGTACCTGTTTAATACCAACATTCATTCTATAACTTTAAAGTCTATTAAAACCTTACTCATCAAGAGCTTGTTTAGCTAGCATCGCAAGAACGGCGTCTTCAGCCGGAGGGTTAAACAAGCCTGCCCTTACATCCCGATAATAGCGTTCAAAAGGTAAAGAGCGGTTAAGGCTTGTTCCACCAACAACACGCATAGCGATATCCACCACTCGTGATGCAGCTTCTAGTACTACGGTTTTTGCAACTGCCAAAGATGGTCCGAGCTCTAAACGTTGTTCTAAAGGACATTCATCCCACTGACGTGCAACACCATAGAGAACGTACCGAGCCTGTAACAACTGATGTTCAATTTCTCCAATGCGATCTCTGACTTTTGGAACATCCTTTATAGCAAAATCAAGACTGTTGGGCGTGTAATCTTTAGCAAATTGAATGACATCACGACGAGCGGCCAAGGCAATGCCGAGATAACAAGCTGGGATATGTAACAGCGAAGCAGGCGGTAAAGATGGCTTGTTTTTTTCTTTTGTGATAACCTCTACAAGCGCATCATCAGCAACATGCACCTGATTCAATAGCAAATCGTCACTGCGTGTGGCTCTCATGCCTAGCGTATCCCATGTTGCATCAACAGCAATGCCCGCTTCTTGCCGATGAATCAGAAACCAGCCTACCTCGTCTTTCTCTTCTATCGAAGCCGTCACTAAAAACCAATCAGCCAATGATGATAGAGTAGCAAAGGTCTTTCTTCCATTTAAGACCCAGCCTTTTTCCACCTTTTTAGCCGTGGTTTGTGGTTTGCCCCCTCTTGTTGGGCTACCCGTCTTCGGTTCGGTCATTATACGATTGACGAGCTCTTTCCGTTTAACAACCCCTTCGCAAAACTCTCGGAACTTCTCCGACACCCATGGACGTCGCTCAGCAAGATCCATGATCGCACTTAAATGCCAGCCCAAGCTCAAAGTCGTGGCTGGATCTCCTTTACCAAGTTGTTCTTGTAAAATAATGAACTCTGTTAAAGAACGCTCTTCTCCACCAAACTCATGTGGAACGCCAAAAGATGTAATGCCTGCTTCTTTTAACATCTCAAAATGAGCAACGGGAAACTGGGAATTGCGGTCATTTTCAGCTACATCTTTAGAAAATCGTTCAGCAAGCTCTTTCGCTTTTTCATATAGTTCACGTTCACGATCATCACGTAAAAATAAGTGCTCTTTCATCTAACCCCTCCTAAATTAAAAAAAAGGAATAGTTGGTTTTCTTAAGCATGTTGTACCATTCTATAGCGATTGTGAGGGTGCTCACGACATTCTTCACTACAAGAGCGCTCATACTTCTCTTCACATTCTTTACAGCAAATATATTGACTATTACACTCCGGATTCGCACAATTTACTAAGCGATCCTCTGCCTTACCACAATGATGGCATTGTCCAACAATGACATCTTCCTTCGTTCGATTGACCGAAACAGAGATTCTGCTATCAAATACATAGCATTTTCCATCGAAATTTTTTCCTTTTACGTCAAGGTCTTTGCCATACTCAACAATGCCACCACTCAATTGACTGACATCCTTGAAACCTTCTTTCAGCAAATAGCCTGTAAATTTTTCACAGCGAACGCCTCCGGTACAATACGTAAGAATTTTTTTATTTTTTTTATCGGCTAGATTCTCCTGAATCCACCTTGGAAGCTCACGAAAAGCATGGATGTTAGGCAGCAAGGCATCACGGAAATGCCCGATTTGATGTTCGTAATCATTCCGAGCATCAATAATGATCACATCCTCACCCTGCATCGCTTCGAGAAATTCCTTTGGCTCAAGATGCTTCCCAGTTAACTCATTTGGATTGACGTCGTCCTCAAGTCTCAAAGAAACGAGCTCCGGTTTATAACGCACAAACATTTTTTTAAATGCGTGATCATCAGCTGCATCAATTTTAAATTCAATTCCTGCAAAACGCGGGTCATTTTTAAGCTCATTCATGTAGCGTTCCGTTTCTTCAAAGGTCCCAGACACTGTGCCGTTGATTCCTTCATCTGAAACGAGAATTCTCCCTTTAAGCCCTAATTCCTTACAAAAAGCAAGATGCCGAGCAGTATACGCTTCTGGATCTTCAATATATGTGTATTTATAGTAAAGCAATACCCGAAATGGTTTAGTCATACATGCATACCCCCTAAAGGTTTATAATAGCACATTTTTCATAGATAATGCGTGATCGTTTTCTCTGAGGTTAGCAAGGATTCCATCTGTTATTCCACAGCCCTAGCGCTTTGATGATAGAAAAAAACGCCAAGGGAGACCCCGGCGTTTAACTAGAAACGTGATTTTTAGCAATGCTCCTTAACAGTCTCAATGATATTTTGGATGATATCTTCCACTTCTTCATCCTCGATTTCTTCACGAGGGATAAAATGAACCACTTCTTTTCCCTTAAGCAGCGCAATAGACGGCGAGGACGGTTCATACCCATAAAAATAATCTCTCATTTGAGCGGTTGCTTCGCGATCTTGCCCCGCAAAAACCGTCACCAAATGATCAGGCTTCTGATCTTCCATCTGTTGAAGCGCCTTAATTGTCGCTGGACGAGCAAGGCCACCGGCACAGCCACAAGTCGAATTAACAACTACCAGCGTGGTTCCTGTAGCAGAAGCAATGTAATCATCCACCTCCTCAGGTGTCCTCAATTCGGAAAACCCCACATTGGTTAACTCATCCCGCATCGGCTTAACTATTTCACGCATATATTCTTCATAAGCCATCGACATCAACAATCCACTCCTCAATAAGGAATTTACTTTTACAATACCACTTTTGTAGACCATGAATCAATTGAAACGCTGTCGCTGTCCTTAGGTATATTAGAATAAACCTTCAATTTGCCCGTCGGCATCTAATCCTATACTCAAGGCTGCCGGTTGTTTGGGAAGACCTGGCATCGTCAGAATATTTCCTGTCATGACAACTATAAATCCTGCTCCTATGCGGGGCACAAGCTCACGAACATGAATAGTAAACCCTTCCGGTCGACCAACTTTGCTTGGATCATCGGATAAAGAATATTGTGTTTTAGCTATACAGACGGGTAGATGTCCCCATCCATTAGAAATAATTTCCTGTAATTGTTTTGTAGCCGTTGTTGAAAATTCAACATGACTCCCTCCATATACCTGTTGCACAACCTTATTAATTTTCTCTTCAATAGAAGTATTAAGATCATACAAAGGTTTAAAGGTATTCTGTTCATTATCAATAGCCTCAACCACTGCCTCTGCCAGCGCCACGCCACCTTGTCCGCCTTCTTCCCATACATTGGCCAACTCAACTCTAGCTCCATTTTCTTTACACCAATCGATGAGAAAAGCAAGCTCCGCTTCACTATCCGTTATAAAACGATTGACGGCAACAACATAAGGAAGTCCATAGTGAGCAATCGTCTCCATATGCTTCTGCAAATTCGCTACGCCACGCTTCAGCGCCTCAATATTTTCTACCTTTAGATCAGACTGTTTCATACCACCGTGCATTTTTAAAGCTCTGACCGTTGCTACAATAACGACAGCACTCGGTTTAAGCTCTCCTGCGCGCATTTTAATATCCAAGAATTTTTCAGCACCAAGATCTGCACCAAATCCAGCCTCTGTCACACAATAATCCGCAAGCTTAGTGGCCATCATTGTAGCGATGATACTTGAACAACCATGTGCAATATTAGCAAATGGTCCACCGTGGACAAATGCAGGGACGTGTTCAAGAGTTTGCACCAGGTTAGGATGGATCACATCTTTTAATAAGACTGTTAAAGATCCTTCAACACCAAGATCCTTCACTGTAATCGGTGATTTTTCATCGTTATAGGCAACAACGATACGGCTAAGCCGCTCCTGCAAATCTTCAAGATCAACCGCAAGACAAAGAATAGCCATGATTTCTGAAGCAACAGTGATGTCAAAACCATCTTCTCTAGGACTGCCATTAGCTGGTCCACCCAATCCAATGACAATTTGTCGAAGTGCACGATCATTCAGATCTAACACACGCTTCCAAACGACACGCCGTGGATCGATATGAAGAACATTCCCTTGATGAATATGATTATCAATCAAAGCCGCCAGCAAATTATGTGCAGACGTAATCGCGTGCAAATCCCCAGTAAAATGCAAATTGATATCTTCCATAGGAATGACTTGAGAATAACCACCACCTGCGGCGCCGCCCTTCATTCCCATCACAGGACCTAAAGAAGGTTCTCTTAAAGCAATGACTGCTTTTTTTCCTATTGTATTGAGCGCCTGTCCCAAACCAACCGTTACCGTGGATTTCCCCTCACCACTTGCTGTCGGATTAATCGATGTCACAAGAACAATATGTCCAGATTTTTGATTTTTTAAATCCTTTAATATGTCGATGGACACCTTAGCTTTATACTTACCATACTGCTCATACTGCTCGTCCTTTAAAGCAAGCTTCTCAGCAATATCCTGAATGGGAAGCAATTCAGTAGATTGGGCAATTTCAATGTCTGATAACGATGTTTGTCCCATATAACTCTAACCCCTCCATTATGTATAACTAGTTTTCTATGTATAACACCATTCACTGTTTATCACTTGTTATTATAAAGGATAAAAGAAATACAGACAAAGAAAAAATTATCTGACTTCTGCAATTGACCAAACAACGATGTCCCCTGTCCTTCCGCATCTCATTGCACTTTTATTTACATTTGCAGGTCATGTCAATAAAAAAAGCCCCTATTTCACAAAGGGAGCTTAAACAGAATACTTTTTGAAAAATATGAGGAAGAAATGCTCACTTTATTATTATACATCCTTAAATTAATTTTGTAAATAATTGATAAATTATGTATTTTTTACATTTTTTAGTACATTATCAATCCTTTTTTCAAAACATAAAAAAATATGACCGTATCAAGTATCATTGTATCAATGAAGACTAGACTAGCATCTTCATAGCGCTTAGTGTATCCTTGTAAAAGACCTAGTGGTTTATAAGAAATCAGAAAAGGAGCCAAAACATTGATTGAAGTCTACATTGATGGAGCAAGTGCTGGGAATCCTGGTCCATCAGGTATTGGCATACTCATTAAACCTGACCATGGTCCATCCGAAGAGATAGCGTTGCCGCTCGACTCAACAACCAATCATCACGCTGAATTCCAATCCTTGATTACCGCAATGCATATTTGTCTTGACAAACATTATCACACGATTTCGGTAAGAACTGATTCACAGCTGGTTGAGCGTGCGGTGGAAAATGAATACGTAAAAAATAAATGCTTTCATGCTTACTTAGATGAAATTCTCCAACTCAAATCACAATTTTTATTATTTTTTATTAAGTGGATTCCGAGTAGTGAAAATAAGAAGGCCGACCTCTTGGCGCGCTCAGCGATCCAAAAAGTCATAAAGCAACAACAACGGGGGAAATGATATGCAAAAAAAATGGTTAGCTGACTTTGGTCTATTAGCCGTCGCTTTTATATGGGGCACGACCTTTGTGATCGTTCAGGATGCCATTGCTACCATCCCTCCTCTTGCTTTTAATGGTTGGCGCTTTCTTATCGCTGCTCTATTTTTATATAGTGGCTATGAGTTGTTTGTTAAAAGTAAACCACCACTCTCTTGGAGCGTAATCAAAAGTGGCATGTTGCTAGGTGTATTGCTTTTCATCGGCTATTCGACACAAACCATCGGTCTGCTATACTCCAGTTCATCCAAAGTGGCTTTTATCACTGGTTTAAGCGTTGTACTTGTCCCTTTATTTGCGTGGTTAATCCTTAGACACACACCAAAGTGGACCGCTATCATGGGAGTGATTTTTTCAACTATCGGTCTGTATTTCATAGCAATGCTGAACACTGCTACTATAAGCCGAGGCGATCTACTTGCTTTGATTTGTGCCTTAGCCTTTGGTCTTCACATTGTTGTGACCGATAAAGTCACGCGCTCGTATTCAAGTGCACAATTGACCATCGTGCAGCTTTTAGTCGTTGCGATCTTAAGCTTATTAACCAATAGTGGCATCCATGGTTTAAAGATGACCTTTTCTATCGTACCCTTTACACATCTAAACGTGCTTTTCGCCTGTTTATTTACCGCACTTTTTGCAACGGCCTGCGCCTATTTTTTACAAACGAGCTTACAGCGCTTTACTTCGCCTACTCACGTAGGGATTATCTTTATCATGGAGCCCGTTTTCGCCGGCTTGACGGCTGCATTCTGGCAACACGAATCTATGAATTTTTCTGCGAAAATCGGTGCAATATTGATTATATGCGGCATGATTGCGGCAGAATTCCCAACGAAAAAATCCAAAAAATCATTCACATAATTGAAGAAAACATGACATTTTATAAATCTAGGTGATTATATTGAAAAATACATCAGGATCAACGTTTCAAAATGAAGATATCGTGCTTTCACTCTATGAATTATTTAACACGCACGGCGATGCTCTACGCGCTCGCCAAACCTTCAACCTTCTAAAAAAACATGAAGCTAGACGCTTTGATGTTTGCTTCTGTGGTCATTTTTCTGCTGGTAAGTCCAGTCTCCTCAATGCCTTAATGCAAGAGGATCTATTACCCACCAGCCCTATTCCAACCAGCGCTAACCTCGTGTCTATCTCTTATGGCACACCTGAGGTACAGGTCGTCTTTTGGGACGGGAAGCTGATAAATCTTACTCCCCCCTATGACTTAAACGCTATTAAACATTACGCTAAAGATGGCGCAGATGTCTCAGAGATCCGTGTCAAAACATCAGCGAATTTCCCGGATTATTGGGGTTTAATGGATACACCTGGAATCGATTCTACCGACCCTGCCCACCAAGCAGCCACAGAGGAAGCTGTTCAGCTTTCCGACGTTATTTTTTACGTAGCAGATTACAATCACATCCAGTCTGCCGATAACTTTCATTTTTTACAAAACATACAGGCACTAAATAAGCCCTTCCATATTATTGTGACACAGATGGATAAACATCAAGAAACCGAGATTCCCTTGTCCGACTACAAACAAAAGGTAGAACAAGGATTAGCATCGTGGGGACTTTCTCCCCTAAGCATCCATTATGTTTCAATCATGGAACATCATGCATTCGCCCATAACGATATCAATCAGCTTAAGGCTCTGTTAAAAGCTTTACAACAAAACAGTCAGCCAGCAGATAAAGTCAATGAAGCGCTTATTCACCATCTCATTGATGCACATAAACAGTGGTGGATAAGCACTCATAAAACAGAACTAGATACTTATAAAGAGCGCTTACAAGATAGAACAAATGTCGATCAGCTCACCTCCAATTATTCCAACCTTCAGCAACAGGTGGAACAGACCACACACATCAACGAGCATTGGAGCTCTTCTGTTATAAAAAAGGCGAATCAAACCATCAATAGCGCCATACTCATGCCCTATGAAACACGAGAGGTTGCCCAAAATTTTTTAGAGGCCCAACAGGCTAATTTTAAAATGGGATTGTTTTCATCAAAACAAAAAATAGAAAAAGAGCGTCAAGAACGTCTTGAGCGCCTTTATCAACAATTAGACGATCATATCAATACGTTACGTCTGCAAACAACAGACACCCTGAGTCGAGAGATTGAAGATCTTGTCGGCAAACAAGAAGCGATACAAGCGATCATTTTAGGCATTGCTTTTTCATTAAAACGCGAGCGCCTTATAGAACTCATTCACGATGGAGCAACCTTATCAGGCGATTACTTATTACGCTACACAGAAGATATTGTTGAGGATATAAAAAAATCTTTTCGCCGAATGGTTCAGGATGTGCTCAAGCAGCTTGATAAAATCATCAATCCTCAGCTAGCAAAGCAGCTAGAGCATATCCAGAAAAAAGTCGCCGATATCCAAGATCAATTGACCACTGCCCAACACTATGAAGCATTATCCGCTGAGCAAAACCATTACTTTGAACAGCTCAATCAACTTTCACAAGCACAAGCGCTGTTCTCTGCAGAAAAAATAGGCCAACTCAAAGGAATGCTTGCCCAAATTCCGATCTGGACGACTGAACAGCTTCCAGCGTCCTCCAAATTTAAGGAGAAGAGTAATCCAGAAAAGACCTTGCCTCTTGTCGACACGGAACAACAATCAGCATCCGTCATGGAGCAACGAAATAACAGTGCGGATATCAAGGTCAACCAAAGTCAACTCAAGGTTTACTCAGAGCAATTTATGCATCAGGCGCATGTCTTAAAAACAGCTCATGGATTTGAGACCTTTGCCTCTAGTCTGGAAAGCAAGGCTGATCGTTTAGCGCATCAAACATTCACCGTCGCCCTATTTGGTGCCTTCAGTGCTGGGAAATCCTCTTTTGCTAATGCCTTACTAGGTGAACAGGTTCTTCCCGTATCACCACATCCCACCACAGCAACAATCAATCGTATTTTACCTGTGGATGCAGAGCAAGAGCATCAGCATAAAACAGCTCAAATTAAGCTGAAGACCCCAGCCGCACTATTAAGTGAAATCAATGAAACCTTGATGCCCTTTCATCTTTCTATAGAACGATTAGAAGATATAAAGAAAGCCGTTGGCAAACTGAAAAAGGAAGAGCCTGAAAGCTTAACCTTTTTATTGGCTGCCGACCGAGGTTGGCAAGCAATCGTAAACGATCTTGGCACGACGCTTACGGTTTCACTAGCTGAAGCCCAAGATTTTATTGCCGATGAAGCAAAGGCTTGCTTTGTAGAAACCGCCTCTATCTATTATGATTGTGATCTAACACGCCAAGGCATCATCTTAGTTGATACCCCAGGAGCCGATTCCATTAACGCCCGTCACACTGAGGCAGCCTTTCATTATATTAAAGATGCTGATGCCATTTTATACGTCACCTATTATAATCATGCTTTTTCCCGTGCTGACGAGGAATTTCTCATTCAGTTAGGGCGTGTTAAAGATGCTTTCGAATTGGATAAGATGTTTTTCTTGGTCAACGCCATCGACTTGGCACAAGATCCGCAAGATATAGAGGATGTTAAACATTATGTTGAGGATCGTCTGCTCAGCTTTGGTATTGACAAGCCACGCTTATTTGCTGTATCCAGTCACTTAGCCTTACAATCCAAGCAAGAAGATATCCTATTGAAAGAAATAGACGATGACCCTTCTGGATTCCAAGTCTTTTATCAGGAGTGGATGCATTATATTCAGAACGATCTCAAAGGACAAATCGTCACGCAGGGCAATCGTGACATACAACAGGTTAAAACCATCCTACAAGACTTATTAAATTCTGCTTCTTTAGATGAAAAGACAAAGCTATCTCTCCAACAAAGCATCCAAGATGACTTTACAATCATTGTAGGTTTGCTAGCAAATAATGATGTGGCTTCATATACAGATCGCTTGAACCAAGAGATCAAAGATTATTATTTCTATGTTAAAAAGCGTGTGATGCAACGCTATCTCGATACCTTTACGAGATTTTTCAATCCCGCTGTTTTGCAAAAAAATGCAAGTGAATCGAAAAAAACAGTGCTCACCCATTGTTTAGAGGAATGTCTTCAATTTCTATCCTTTGACCTCGATCAAGAAGGACGTGCAACATTCATTCGTATTGAATCTGTACTCGATCGCTTCAGTAAAGAAAGACAAGTACTCCTTGCTAATCAGCTAAGCGACATCGGAAAAGGATGGCCACTTCAAGAGCTTGATAAAAGAAAATGGGTGAGTGCTGAAAGTGTCTCCTCCTTAAAAGAATTGGATATGACCGCTTATCAAGATGTCTTTAAATATTATAAAAATCCAAAACAATTTTTCGAAGGAGAGGGACAAAAACAATTCCGTGAAGCCCTAGGAAAACGACTTGGTGAATCCATTGATAGGATCATCGAAGAGAACACAAGCAAGGTCAGAGAGCATTATGAACAACAATGGAACATGGCAGTAACAGACAGCAATAAACGGAATAAACAAGCTTTGACAACGATTTATGACCAACGACTTGAAGCTTTAAAAAGCAATCAAACACTTATCACCCAGTATACAGCGCTCCTTGACCAGCTGCGAAGCTAATCCATGCAAAAAACACAAAGAAGCTAGGACAAAACGAGCTGTCAAAAAGAGTGGTACTCACCAATAGATTTTGGTAGGTCCGCTCTTTTTACGACACACAAGGATGTGCCGAGTTTAACCGAAGTGCCTTTAATGCCTTCCTTGCTCCAGAATGCTCGGCTTTCCTCGGGCACGGCTTTCGACGCACAGGGATGTACTAGCTTCGGTGTTGGCACACTAAGAGTTGAGGCGTTGCCCGCGGAAAGCGAAGGAGGTTGCTGACATAAATTTATAAGCATTATTTAAAAAGAGTGTCTCTGAAAAGCGCGTGTTCTGATGCAGAAACCAACATTCTTGTTCTGCGCCATCATCCATATTTTTTCGCTAAACGTTGATAACCAACGTTTCCTTCTCTACAGTCTTTCACTACCCGCATTTTAAACGTTTCACAGTATTTAACCATACATAAAACACCCCAAAAGTTAGAATGTAACTCTAGCTTTTGGGGTGCAAAACATAATCAAACTATTTTTTTACTATTTATTTAGGACTCGTTTTGTTTCAGCCTCGTAAATTTATAACTCAACGTTCTCAGTTCATTTTAATCATCAACAAATGTATGCTTCTTTAACTAAAGACCTCTTATTACCTCATATTTCAATTATCTAGCTGGCGATATGCATCACTGTACTTCATAAATGCTTCACGATCACGTTGATCAAGTGCTCTATCAATGAGGATTCGCAGTTGTTCTTTCACAGCATGAATATAGACAGCATCTAAAACCATTTGTGCATAGTCCTGATCAATTGAAACAAGCGATTCACTGGTTCTAGCGCCTTGACCATCTGTTAGAAACTGTTCGTGGGACCATTCTGAATTCATTTGTAATGCCCCCTCACCTTTTCTCTAGATTATAACATTTATTCAGATAATTTCAACTAAAAACCCTTAGAATGAACTGCCCAAATCATCAGTTGCTTAATGACGGATTCAGACTCCGTTCAACCACCTGACATTCTCATCCTATTCCCTATATTTAACCACAAAAAAACTACACGCCAATTGTTATAGCTATCTAACAATTAACGTGCAGTAAAAGTGTTCGATTTTTACTTATGACTGACTTACCACATCTCTCTCAACCTCATGATAAAAATATAACTGCCTTACTGTTTTTTGGCTCGAGGTTGATTATGATGACGACGTTGTGGTGGACGTCCGCTTTTATGGTTTTGCTGACGTGGATGCCGCGGCGGTCGACGCCTTCTTCCTAGCTGACTTTTCGATTGCAACGGCTTTTCATCCGTTAGCCTAACCTTGCGCAATTCAGGCTCATTGGTCAACTTCTTCAATGCAGCGGCAATAACATCGATAACATCATGTTCTTTAAGTAAATTTTCCGCCAGTTCACGATAATGACTGTTTGTTCCTCTATCAAGCACTTTAAGCAATTCCTCTGTTGTTTCCTGACGCCTAGCATCTGCAGCATCTTCTTGCGAAGGAATCGGCATGCGCTCTATCTTCTTTTTAATCATTTTTTCGATCATGAATAAATGAGGCTTTTCAGAAGTGGGAACAAAGGTGATCGCTTCACCCTTTTTACCTGCACGCCCCGTCCTCCCAATCCGGTGAACATAACTTTCAGGATCCTGTGGCATATCAAAGTTGTAGACATGACTGACATCGCTGATATCAAGTCCACGTGCTGCAACATCCGTAGCAACAAGTATAGCGATACGATGATTTTTAAAGTCATCCATAACCTGGTCACGTTTTGACTGGGTCAGATCCCCATGTAATCCATGCGCTCTATAACCAAGCTTTTTAAGCCCCGATGCTAATTCGTCAACCCGACGCTTTGTTCTACCAAACACAATAGCACGTTCAGGCGCTTGTATGTCAATTAGACGAAGAAAAACTTCGAACTTTTGACGTTCCTTCAATTCCACAAAATATTGATCAATGCGATCCACGGTTAAAGTCTTTGCCTTGATTTTAACTTCAGCTGGTTCTCTCATAAATTGATCAGCAAGATGGCGAATAGCCGGTGGCATGGTTGCAGAAAATAAAAGCGTTTGTCTCTCTGCTGGGACTTTAGTAAGAATTTTCTTAATATCATCGATGAATCCCATGTTCAACATTTCATCTGCTTCATCCAGTATAACCGTGTGCACTTGATCTAAGCGAATCGTTTTTCTATCAATATGATCAAGCAAACGTCCAGGAGTCGCTGTAATGATTTGCGGACGCATTCTCAAGCCACGAATCTGCCGGCCGATGTCTTCTCCACCGTACACCGCCATCGCCTTAATTTGCTTGTATTTTCCAATATGATTCAGCTCGTTAGCAACCTGTGCAGCCAATTCACGCGTTGGTGCAATAACTAATCCCTGAGGATTACTTTTGATCGAATTGATTTTTTCAATTAACGGAATCCCAAAAGCTGCTGTTTTTCCAGTCCCTGTCTGCGCTTGTCCGATCACATCTTGTCCGCGCTGAACAAGGGGAATCGCTTGAGCCTGAATGGGAGATGCTGTGGTAAACCCCATTTCTTCAACAGCTTTTAAAACATCGTCTGTGAGTCCTAATTCGTTAAAATTCATAGTAATGATAGTTAGCTCCTTCTTTTTCAACTCTTTATGCTTAGACTATTTCCTGTGTTTCTCCGTTGTCTAGAGGCTAAGCAACAAAGATATAGAAAATAGCCAGTAACGTTGGTTCGTATTAAACATAAATCACATGATTCTTATACATACGAAAAGCATTTCCCAAGCAACAGAAAATGCCAGTTAAACACAAACACACATTTATAATAACAAAAACATGAACTAAATGCAACGATTAACAGCAATTTTTGCTTTTATTCACTTTTTATTCATATATTTTAAAACTTTTTCAACTACTTATTAAAGAAAATGAGCGCGTTGATATTTTGCTATAAACAAGACAGTTGTTTGCCTGTCAAAGAACCTATATAATAATGTCATATTTATGATATGCTAAAATTTTAACTTGAGCACCTATTAGCAAAGGCTAGCTTTCAACGAATTCAAAGCGACATCCAATTTTTTCCAATAAAAATAGAAAAGGTGAGGCGCTATCATGGAGACAGCAAATCAAACAGAAACAACCATCATTTTATTTGGGGCAACAGGAGACTTAGCCGTACGCAAGCTTTATCCTGCCTTATATCAGCTATATAAGAAGCACAATGATGTAGAACGCTTCGCCGTTATCGGGACAGGTCGTCGCAACTATGATCACAAGACATATAGAGACGTTGTCAAAGACTCCATCAAAGCTACAGGTGCAGAAGCCGATGATTTCCTAAAACGCTTCTTTTTCTACTCTATTGATGTGGAGGATATCGAAGCATATAAGGGGCTCAATGGGCTTGCCAAACAGGTGGATAAAGACTTTGATCTATCTGGTAACCGCATGTTTTATCTGGCGTTAGCTCCCAATTTTTTTGGCACCGTCACAACCTATCTTAAAGAATCTGGACTAACAAACACTTCCGGTTGGAAACGCCTTGTGATCGAAAAGCCATTTGGACATAATCTCACTTCTGCTCAAAAGCTTAATGAAGAAATTGGTCATGTGTTTGATGAGCAAGAAATCTATCGCATCGATCATTATCTCGGTAAAGAAATGGTGCAAAATATCCAGGTTATCCGCTTTGCCAACCCCCTTTTCGAATCAATTTGGAATAACCGATACATCTCCAACATCCAGATCACGTCCAGTGAAACATTAGGCGTTGGTGAACGAGCTGGCTATTATGACCGGACAGGTGCCTTGATGGACATGGTGCAAAACCATATTTTGCAAATGATTGCTTTAACAGCAATGGAGCCGCCAAGCCGACTAGAAACTGAAGATATACGTGACGAAAAGGTAAAGGTTTTTCGCTCTATTCGCCCCGTAACGACGACATCAGTCAAAGAAGATATTATCAAGGCTCAATACAAAAGCGGCGTATTAGAAAATGGTGAACAGATCAGGGGGTATCAGGACGAGGAAAACATTCAGGAAAATTCTCAAACGGATACATTTGTCGCTGCCAAGATCTACATCGATAACTTCAGGTGGGCAGGCGTGCCTTTTTATATTAGAACCGGAAAACGTCTGAAGGTGAAGTCAACGCAAATCGTTATCCAATTTAAGAACGCTCCCTTGAATCCTTATTTAGACCAACAGCCCAACCGTTTAATTATTCATGTACAACCTGACGAAGGGCTCTCGCTGATTCTCAATGCCAAAAAAATCGGAGAATCTCAAGAAACAACACCAATCAAACTTGATTTTAGTCATAGTTTTATTAATGAGCCTGGGACGCCAGATGCCTATGAACGGCTGATTCATGATTGTATACACGGAGATTCAACAAACTTCACACGCTGGGATGAAGTTGCCCTCTCATGGAAATATGTTGACAGCATCATCAAGGCATGGGGAGAAACCAATATTCCTCTAGATTATTACACATCTGGAACCATGGGACCCGAATCAGTTGATAAGCTATTGGAAAAGGATCATTTTCACTGGTGGCCCATTACGACCTTTGAGAATTAGTCACAAAACATAGGTAATCGAGGAAGCCTGTTCACAAAACGTGAGTGGCTTCTTTTTTATATTTTAAGGATATAAATATTCTCATTTTAACGTTCACATCAAAAGTAATAAGCGAACAACGAATAAAAAACAATTTCCTCTAATCTGCTGGATGTGGATTGCCTTTTTTCGAAGCTTTATTCGTATCAGGCTTGATGGCAATGATCGCTAAAAGGATAGCAATCATTGCTGTGCCAGCTGCCATAAAGAACATCCAACGCACAGACGCTTCCATAACAAGTGCAAACAGCGGCGGTCCTGCCGCTACACCTATATAGCGCATACTACTGTAAAGACTCGTCATTGTTCCCCGATTTTCCTTCTCTATTCCCTCGGTAATAAAAGCATCTAGACAAGGAAGCACTGCTCCAATTCCTATGCCCCCGATAAAAAGATACCATAGGAATAGTCGAATGGCTGGCTCAAAGCTAAGCAAAAACATCGCGATTGCTATCAAAATCATTCCTGTAAAAGTCAACCATTTCATTAACATCTTATTTTGACCAATTTGCTTCCCGGTAATGAGGGAAGCCACACATAACGCAAAAAGCGGAATAGCAATAATAAACCCTTTGCGCACCCCCTTCAAATGATAATCGGTCTCTAGTAGCTGTGACAGATAAAACAAAGTACCAAATAGCACAAACATAATAATGCCACCAATAAGAAAAACCGCACTAATCCACTGCCAATTTTCCTTATATATCTGCCAAATATTTTTCAAAAATTGCTGAAAGGGCTGAGGTTTTTCGTTTGATTTAGGCACGTGAACACTGGAACCAACCATAGCAATAGAAATCAGACATAAAGCAGGAATAGCTAAAAAAGGCACATACCAGACGATTGCTGCAAACAGAGCCCCAATAATCGGGCTAAGAACCTTTCCAGCAGTATTGGACGTTTCTAAAATACCTAGAGCGCCGCTAACCCTTTGTTCATTTTTAAACATATCGCCAACCAAGGGAATAACTACTGGGAAGGCTCCAGAGGCACCAAGTCCTTGCAAAAGACGACCTATTACTATAAAAGAATAAGAATGCGTAAAAAAGATAGCTCCAAGTCCGGCAACAAGCCCCCCCGCCGCCGTAATAATCAAGCTTGGAATAATGACCCTTTTCCTCCCTATTCGATCAGATAAATAACCTGCTATCGGAATAAATACAATAGCAACGATAGAAAACGTCGTAATGATCAAGCTGGACTGAAATGGCGAAATCTTTAGTGCTTTTTCTATCATAGGTAAAACAGGAATAAGCATAGAATTCCCCAATGTCATGATGAGCGGGATCGACGCTAATGAAATCAATGCCATCGTTTTTTTATCATCCATTTTGTAGATCCTCCAACACAAAAAGTTTACTTATAGTTTGCAATGGATGAGAGTGGAATATTCATTATAAAATAAACTGACCTACGACTAAAAATCCGAATGAATTGAATGTCTGAGGCAATATTAAGGGTACGCTAACAAGAGGAGGTGATGAGAATGTCGCAATCAGATCACATGCAATCAAAACAAAAATTAAAGCCATTACAACAAACACAAAACTATTTGCAGGCCGCTCTACAATCTGTGACACAGGCTCAGGCTTTGGAAAATAATCAAGCCTCACAACAGCTCGAACAAACGATTCAAAAAGCGCAACAAACACTCACTCAGGCTCTTGCTTCCTCTAAAGCTCCTGAAGAGAAAAATCATATTGAAATCGCTCAATCACAGCTTCAGGCGGCTCAACAAAAGGTTCAAGAGTCCAATCAATAATCTTAAGCGGGTCTTCAGACACGTGCTGTTCCCGAAGGAGTCTCACCTCTTTCGCTCCCATACGCTTGAATATTAAAAATACCGTTACAAAAACGAGCAGACAAAAATGATGAGTCAATTTTCAATGATACAAACATAAACATTAACAGAATCAACCTACGAAGACTCCTACAGGAAAAGCAACAGCTGAAAACCCTTAGTATGACACGGGAGTAGAACACTCAAAGAGGAGTTTTAGCTAAACCCAGCACATTCTCTGTGTCAAAAAAAGTGGTACCCACCAAATTGTTTTGGCAAGTACCACCCTTTTACATAAAATAACTATAGAAAATTCATGACTGAATCAATGCTTCAAATTGCTCTTGAAGCTGTTGTGTAATCACGCCCGGCTTTCCATTCGCAACCATCGTATTATCAATCTTAATGACTGGAGTAACCTCCTGTGTTGTACTCGATATCAAGATCTCATCAGCAGTCAACAAGTCGTCTACTGAAAAATCACGCTCAACAACGGGAATGCCCAATTGAGTGGCAAGCTGTATAATTTGCTGCCGCGTAATACCATTTAATATTAAATGATTGCTTGGATGTGTCATTAACTGTTGATTTCGAACGATAAATACATTGGAGGCTCCACCTTCCGTTACAATGCCATCACGATGAAAGATCACCTCTTGACAGCCACGCTCCACAGCTTCCTGTTTTGCAAGAATATTACCCAAAAGATTTAGACTTTTAATATCACATCGTAACCAGCGAATATCTGCCGTTAAATGAGCAGAAACACCCGAAATGATTGTCTTTAAGGGACGCTCCATTTCCTTTGTATAAGCTGTCAATACGCTTTGTGCCGATTTTGGAAAGTTATGACCTCTTGGCGCCTGCCCACGTGTCACCTGAAGATAAATGGTTCCGTTATGTAATTGGTCTTGTTCTACCAATCTACAAAGATTTTGTTTGAGAACATCCATGGTATATGGCAACTCAATTCGTACAGCTACCAGACTTCTTTTCAATCTTTGCAAGTGCTCATCTAGCGTAAAAAACTTCCCATCGTATACCCGAATGACTTCATACACACCATCGCCAAATTGATACCCTCGATCTTCAATGTCAACTTTAGCTTCATCTCTTGAAAGCCACTCATCATTCACAAGAATCATGCTAAAAACCCCTTTACGTTTATTACTACTTCATTATTTTAACACAAATTAATCGCTGAAATTGGGTTTCATCGTGCCATTATCTAAATACAGCAACCACACTATATATTTTGTTACAACAGATGACTATATTAAACCGGTACATCCGTGTGCCAACGTCGAGGCTAACACGTCCTGTGTATCGAAAAAAAGAGTGGTACCCGCCAATCAATTTTGGCAAGTACCATCCTTTTTTTGACTAGGTTTTCCCCAGCCTTATTTTGTACTATGCTTTTTCTCGATTTTATCCTCAATTTTTTGAAGCGCATGGTTGTCTTTTAAAATTTCGGATTTGTTTTTGCTAACAAGTTCTTGAAAACCGAGTCTTTTTCGCATGATATCCCCTTCTTTCTCTATATTTACATTATACCTTTATATCTTACAGAATAAACAATAAAATGCTTAATTATTACAAAAATAAGAAATTTAATTTTTAATTGATTCAATCCATTCCTCTTGCAATAGGCTATAAACGTTTAAATCTACCCACCCATTTCCCCATTTTTCCCATTGTCGCAAGCATCCTTCAGGCTTAAAAAGAGCTCTATGAGCCAGTGCATTGGCAGCCTTATTAGCTGGAGCTACCATCGCCGTCAAACGGTTAAGCTTAAGCATATTAAATCCATAAGCAATCATACCGCTCATTGCCCCAGTTGCCACTCCTTTACCCCAGTGTTGCTTAAGAAACTCCCCACCAATTTCTGCTCGTCTATGCCGGAGATTCATATTATAAAAACCGCCCGTACCATAAAAAATATGCCTATCCTTTGAACGAATAGCCCAACGAAGCACTGGGAACTCTGGGTGGTACGCAGAGAAATAGTGAACAAATTGGTGCGCTTCATCCACGCTATTCATCGTTTGTCCGCCATCAAAATTCATGCTATCTGAGTCTGAAAATAACTCATAGATATGCGCTACGTCTCCATACGTCACAGGACCAAATGAAAAATTTTTCGTTTCAAATGTAGGAAAAGCATGTTCCATATTTATCACCTCAAAATTATACCCTACACAATAGAGTATTAAGCGATGAACAAAATGGCACGCTCGCCTATATTTAGACATAAAAAACCGGAGATCCCGGTTGTGTTTTACAAAAATAAAAGCTATTTTAATTTGATATAATAACGACAGACGAAAATCCCCCACAAATTTCCATCTTATATGAACGAATAACCCCTATTAACCCTTTATATATTCTGCCGAAAAACCATTATTGAAAATGCACAAAGAGGACAAGCATCGCTCCTACGATATTAGGCGCTGCAAAGGATATTGTTCGTCCTACCCATCGCAACCTCAAGCGCCTGTATTGCTGTGTCTCATTTAACAACTTAATGTTCACATGATAACCATTAGCAAATACCCGTGATAATATAGGGGTTACCACTAGACAGACCACCCCTAATCCACCGGCAAAGGCCATGGCAACCTTCAAATCCCCAATGAGTATCGCCCCTAGAACGATGGCACAGAAAATAATGAATCCGTGAAACATGGAACGAATCGCCCAACCATCCCCTTTGTCACTTCAAATAACTGTTTCCAAGTTATATAGTTAATCTTAGCATACTTCCATAGCTGGATTTGATAAATGCGGATAAATTCACATAATTCAATAGAACTTGTACCTTCATTTATTCATAAAATAGTTGTTTTTTGCATATTTATTAATTGGACATGTTCAGATATACTATAATTGCTGATGGCATGCTATAAAGAAACGCTATACCCTTCTGTAAATCATGTCAATGTGATTGTATTTCTTCATAATTGCGCTGTCGCAATAAAACCCAATGATTCAACGAAAGCGCTGCATCTCGTTCATTTCTCCAGCTACCCAATCACTGGTAGAGGTCCATATATCAAACAATAAAACACATATTCTTGTCGATGTTTTTTCATTACTACATCTAGATTCAGACAGGACATGTTTACCTATTTTTTATCGTCTGACCCAATCATTTTACAGTTTAAAGTCTTATGAATACACTGATTGAATGCATTACTCTGTATCACACTACACTATATGAAAAGTAGGTCATCATAATAATGGGAACCATTCTCACTCATCTTCTCGAAACAATTATAAGCATGGGTTATTTTGGAGTCGTTTTAGCACTTATGATCGAGGTCATCCCTAGCGAGCTTGTCTTGGCTTATGGTGGCTTTATGATCGGTTCAGGTCATTTAAGCTTTATCGGAGTGGTCATTGCTGGAACTGTCGGTGCGACAATTGCTCAGATCATTTTATATTGGATAGGCTCTTATGGCGGTAGACCGTTTCTTAATAAATACGGAAAATATTTGCTTATACATAAAAACCATTTAGACACCTCGGAAAGATGGTTTCAAAAATATGGAGCCAGTGTTGTCTTTTTCGCACGTTTTATTCCTCTCATCCGTCAAGTCATTTCCCTACCAGCAGGAATTACCAAAATGCGGCTTGGAAAGTTTATTTTTTACACGGTGCTCGCCACTATTCCCTGGTGCATTGTTTTCATCTATCTTGGTGAAAAATTAGGACAAAATTGGCATAACATCAAAACGCTAACAGGTCCCTATCTTGACATCATTGCGGTCGTCATCATTGCGATTGCCATCCTGATCCTCATCATTAAAATGGTCTCCTCTCGTCGAAAATTCAAATCGTAAAACATCGGTTTATTTTTGATATATGTATGTTATTATTGTCTCATTACATATCATTTATTTAAAAGGGGGCACCATCTTGACAGCTATAAACAGCCAATTTTTAGAGGAGCATCGCGATAAAAATTTAGAAGAATTAAAGCAATTTCTTAGAATTCCCAGCATCAGCTCCGATTCCTCACACAAACAAGATATGATTAAGGCTACGCAATGGATTGCTCAGGCACTTACAGAGGTGGGTATGGAAAACGTTCAGGTGATGGAAACAGCTAACCACCCTGTAGTTTATGGAGACTGGCTCCACGCTGACAATGCTCCTACGGTGCTCATTTATGGACATTATGATGTCCAACCTGTCGACCCTGTTGAACTATGGGAAACGCCACCATTTGAACCAGACATAAGAGACAATAAGCTCTATGCACGAGGAGCTGGTGATGACAAAGGTCAGGTCTTCATGCAAATTAAAGCAATTGAGGCCATCATAAAAACCGAGGGTAAGCTACCAGTCAACGTCAAATTCATCTATGAAGGAGAAGAAGAAATCGGCAGTCCCAGTCTTGATGCCTTTATAGAAGCTCATAAAGAACTGTTAGCTGCCGACCTTCTCCTTGTTTCCGATACAACCTTGGAAGGTGAAGGTCAACCTTCTATTTGCTACGGTCTTCGCGGACTAATCGGCATGCAAATTGATATAAAAGGGCCAGCGAGTGACCTTCATTCAGGTGCATACGGTGGTGCCGTGCAAAACCCTCTTCATGCTCTGTCCGAGCTTTTGGCAAGCATGCATGATGAACAAGGGCGTACCTCTATTGAAGGTTTCTACGACACTATTCAGCCCTTAGATGAAGAAGAAATTGCTACTTACCAACAACTCAGTGATGATGAAGCATTAAAAAAGCAGCTGGACGTGACTGAACTTTATGGTGAAACAGGCTTTTCAACCAAAGCTCGCTTACGGGCTCGTCCTACTCTGGAAATCAATGGTATTTGGGGTGGTTATCAAGGAGAAGGTGTCAAAACAGTCATTCCTAGCGAAGCTCATGCCAAAATTACTTGTCGATTAGTGCCTGGTCAGGAGCCTGCCAAGATCATTCGGGATGTCCAAGCTCATATTGAAAAACACCGTCCCGCAGGAGTGACGGTTGACATCATACTTTTTGATCAAGCTAAGCCTTTCATTACGCCTTATGACCATCCAGCCATTCAATCTGCTGCACAATCTTTAGAAAAAGTATACAAACAAAAGACGCTCTATACACGAATGGGCGGCTCCGTGCCCGTCGTAGAAACCTTTAATACCTTGCTTAATTTACCTGTGGTATTAATGGGTTTTGGACTGGAAACTGAAAACTTTCACGCCCCTAACGAGCACTTCCATCTTGAAAATTTTGATAAAGGAATGGAAACACTCATCGATTATTTTCACAGAATTAAAGACGTATTATAAGCTCAATGATGAGATGAAGCGCTGGTATCATTTTTATGTAAATGCCAGCGTTTTTATTATTTTTCAGATAAATTATTACTAGATGTACTTAGACCTAGATACGAAAACACCACTTCAACAACCTCCTTCGCTTTCCGCGGGCAACGCCGAAGCTAACATGTCCTGTGCGTCGAAAAAAAGAGTGGCACCTACCAAATTGTATTGGCGGGTACCACTCTTTTTAATGACTCGGTTTTATCCGAGCTTTTTTTCATATTTTACGTAAACATTATTTGGCTTCTTCAAATTTGCGACGAAGAACCATTTGTAAGATACCACCGTGGCGGTAGTAATCAACATCCACGTCGCTGTCAAAACGAAGTGTAGCTGAAAATGTTTTACTATGACCCTCTTCATCCGTTGCAGTAACCGTAACAGTTTGACGTGGTTTAACATGATCATCAACATCAACTGAGAAGGTTTCTTTTCCTGTTAGACCAAGCGTTTCTGCATTCTCGCCATCTTTATATTGCAACGGCATAACACCCATACAAACAAGGTTAGAACGGTGAATTCTTTCATAACTTTCGGCAATGACAAGCTTGATGCCAAGAAGATTCGTTCCCTTAGCTGCCCAGTCACGCGATGAACCCATACCATAATCAACACCAGCGAGAACAACAAGACCTGTACCATTTTCTTTATATTTCATTGCTGCATCATACCAAGGAAGAATTTCTCCTGTTGGCCAATAGGGTGCAAAGCCACCTTCTGTGCCAGGAGCTAATTGGTTGCGAATACGAATGTTAGCAAATGTCCCACGCATCATAACTTCATGGTTACCACGACGGGAACCGAAAGAATTGAAATCACGTGGTTCTACACCATGGTCAACCAAGTAATTTCCGGCAGGACCATTTTTAGCAATGGCACCAGCTGGTGAGATGTGATCCGTTGTCACCGAATCTCCCAGCTTAGCGATGGCACGTAAGCCCTTAAGCGGTTTGATTGGCTCTGGCTCAATAGATAAATTTTCGAAAAACGGAGGATTTTGAATATACGTTGATTCACTATCCCAATCATAAAGCTCACCTGTGCTTGTTTCCAAATCATTCCAACGGGCGTTTTCTTCGAATACGTGCTCATACTCTTTCTTAAACATGTCTGGATTCACAGACTTACTGAGCATTTCTTCGATTTCAGCGGATGTTGGCCAGATGTCTTTAAAGTATACATCATTACCATCTTTATCTTTACCGAAAGAATCTTTTTCGAGGTCAAAATTCACAGAACCAGCAAGAGCATAAGTCACAACGAGAGGTGGTGACGCCAAGTAGTTCGAACGTACAAGCGGATGAATACGACCTTCAAAGTTACGGTTACCAGAAAGAACAGAGGCAACCGTCATATCTTCCCTCGTAATCGCTTCTTCTACTTCATCTAATAATGGACCAGAATTACCAATACATGTTGTACATCCATAACCAACAACATTAAAGCCAAGCTGATCAAGATAAGGTAAAAGACCAGCGTCTTTAAGGTAATCGGTAACCACTTTGGATCCCGGAGCCAAGCTTGTTTTGACGTAGCCAGGAACTTTAAGTCCTTTTTCAACGGCCTTCTTTGCAACAAGACCTGCTCCTAGCATAACGCTCGGATTAGATGTGTTGGTACAGCTTGTAATCGCTGCAATAACGACATCCCCTGTTTTCAATTCTTCTTTGTTGCCATCTTTATAGTTGATCGCTGATTTTTTAGTGATTTCATTCTCCCCAAGACCAAAACCATGAACACCTGCTTCACGGGTCAAAGAGTTTTGAAATTCTTTTTTCATATCAGAAAGCACAATGCGATCTTGTGGACGTTTTGGCCCAGCTAACGACGGAACAATTTCAGAGAGGTTCAATTCTATAACCTTGGTAAACATAGGGTCGGCTTTACCCGGCGTGTAAAAAAGGCCATTTTCTTTACAATATGTTTCAACAAGCTTAATTTGCTCTTCACTACGACCTGTAAGTCTCATGTAGTTAAGTGTTTCATCATCTACAGGGAAAAAGGTTGCTGTTGCACCATTTTCTGGAGACATATTGGAGATCGTCGCACGATCAGCCAACGACATCTGGGAAATACCATGACCAAAAAATTCCACAAATTTACCTACCACTTGCTCCGCACGAAGAATCTGCGTAACAACAAGTGCCAAGTCTGTCGCTGTCGTCCCACTTGGAAGCTCACCTGTCAAGTGAACACCAATAACCTCTGGAACCGGAATATAGGAAGGCTGACCAAGCATACCTGCTTCTGCTTCAATACCACCGACACCCCAACCTAGAACACCAATACCATTGATCATCGTGGTGTGTGAATCCGTACCAACGAGCGTATCTGGAAAAGCAATGTATTCGCCATCGCCTTCTTCAAGACCATGCACAACCGACGCTAAATACTCCAGATTAACCTGGTGGACAATACCTGTAGCAGGTGGAACTGCACGATAATTTTCAAAAGCATTTTGCGCCCATTTCAAAAACTTATAACGTTCAATATTACGTTCAAATTCACGCTCCATATTGAATTTCAATGCATCATTAGAGGCAAATTTATCCACTTGCACGGAGTGATCAACAACAAGATCAACCGGTTTTTCCGGATTAATCTTTTGTGGATCTCCGCCCATGTCTGCCATTGCTTTACGCAAGGAAGCAAGGTCAACAACAGTGGGTACACCTGTAAAGTCTTGTAAGATAATACGTGAAGGACTGAATGGCAAATCGATATCGCGATTCAACGCATTCGTTCCCCATTTTGCTAGATTTTCAACATGCTCTTTTTTAATCACTCTGCCATCATATTGACGCAGGACAGATTCAAGTAATACTTTGACTGAATAAGGAAGTCTTTCAATATCGCCGAATTGCTTCAATGCATCAAGCTTATAGTAATTATACTTTTTGCCATTGACAGTGAAGGTATCGAGCGCTTGATAGACATCATTCTTCTTTCTGTCTTGTACAGATACTGACATGTGTTTCACTCCTTTACATCTCTAATCATAAGACACCACTTATTATTTTAATAGAAAATAGGACATAAGTAAAATGTGATGATGTCATCAATGGTCATAAGCTCTCCTTATCACCTGCCCCAACAGAATGCAGTGCCTCAAAAACGCCTATAATGCTGCGATGCTGCACCTCCTCAATCGTTCGAACATCCAACAAAAGCCGATCAGCCTCTACCCTGCCAATGATAGCCGGTCGATGTGCTCTCAACAGTCTGGCAAGCGCCCCAGCGGAAACACCTGCACTCTGTACCGTGACAGCGTAGCTCGGCAACGCTATATCTGGCATAGTCCCTCCACCAACATAAGCAGCAGAAGTCTTTATTTCTGCCCTAATCTCATTCAATTCATTCAATCCGTAGCATAATCGTTCTGCCCGTTTATACAGCGTCTCTTCGTCAACAATAATATTTTGGATTGTCGGCAACGAAGCTTCCAACTTGGCTTTATTTAAATAAGTCTGCAAGGTCATCATTAGCGCCGCCAGCGTCATCTTATCCGTTCGCAATGTCCGCATCAGCTGATGGTTTTTTAGACGATCAATATACCTTTTTTTTCCTAAAATGATCCCTGCTTGAGGACCACCTAATAGTTTATCACCACTCATTGAAACAAGGTCGGGTCCCTTCTCAAGAACGGCTTGTACTGTTGGCTCCTCCCCAATCCCTTTTTGTTCAAAGGGATACAAAGCACCACTCCCTAAATCCTCGTAATAGACAATATCTTTTTCATGAGCGAGTTCAATTAATTTTTCTCTAGATACTTCCGCAGTGAAACCCGACATTTTAAAATTACTATGGTGCACCTTGAGCAACATGGTTGTCTTATCATTAATAGCATCTATGTAATCCTGCTCATGGGTTTTATTGGTAGTTCCTACCTCCACTAAGAGTGCATCGCTCTCCTCCATGATTGAAGAAATGCGAAATGATCCACCAATTTCTATCAGCTCACCTCTGGAAACAATGACCTCTTGATGCTTAGCAAAAGCTCTTAGAATCAAAAAAACAGCAGCCGCATTATTATTGACGACCAATGCTGCTTCCGCACCGGTTAAGAGCGTAAGCAATCGCTCTATTTTTTCATTTCGAGATCCTCTTTGCCCCTTTGCCAGGTCAAATTCCACATCACTATACCCTGCCGCTACACTGCTTACCGCCGCAACGGCTTCCTCATTTAATAGTGCACGTCCAAGATTCGTATGGAGCACAACACCTGTAGCATTAATCACAGAATGAAAAGCACTAGACATCAGTGTATCATGGCGCTTTTTGAGCTCTTTTACAATATAGTCTACAAGCTGCTGGCGCGGCGTGGATTCGAATGACTCATGTCCCTCAAGAAGTGCCTCTCTTTTTTCCTGAACAATCTCCTGCACCAAACGGGTCAAGTGCTCTCGATCCATCTTTCCTTCTTGTAAGATATCAGCAAAAGCAGTCTGGTCTTGAATGTATTTTATCGATGGAAGATGTCTTGTCAATTCCGTCATTACTTCACCTGCTTTATAAATCAAGTCAATTCAAATTATATTTTAACAAATTTTTGGTATAGTATCATTGTAATCCATTCTACACTTAGCTCAAAAAAATGTCCGTTTAAAGCAATGCGCTTAACCATAACGGGAACAAAGAAGGAGGGGAAAGAAGCATGACAAATCCAATGCGTTTAACTCACCTATCATCTAAGGCGGGCTGAGGCTGTAAGCTCAGTCCTGAGGACTTGACGCACGTGCTGCGTCGCTTACCCAAGCAAAAAGAAGATCCAAATCTCCTTGTAGGCAACGATACATCAGATGATGGTGGTGTTTATAAATTAACAGATGATGTTGCCCTCGTTCAATCATTAGATTATTTTACACCTATTGTTGATGATCCTTATATGTTTGGACAAGTTGCCGCTGCCAATGCTTTAAGCGATATTTACGCAATGGGAGGCACACCTAAAACCGTTCTTAATATTGTCGGTTACTCTGTTTCTAATCTGGGTCCTAACATGCTCACCGATATCCTAAGAGGGGCAAGTGATAAGGTAGCTGAAGCAGGAGCCATCACCATTGGCGGTCATTCCATCGATGACTCTGAACCCAAGTTTGGACTGTCCGTCACGGGGGTTGTTCATCCTGATCACATTTATAAAAATATTGGAGCAACTCCAGGCGATGTGCTCGTTCTGACTAAACCAATCGGTGTTGGCATCCATACCACCGCGATTAAAAGGGATGAAGCGACTCCTGAGCAAATAGCGACCGTTACAGAAACAATGGCGATGCTCAACAAAACAGCTGGAGAAAGCCTTAAATTATTTTCCCCTCATGCCGTGACTGATGTTACAGGCTTTGGTCTATTAGGTCATGCCAAAGAAATCGCTGAAGGCAGTGGTGTCACCTTACATCTTGATTATGATGCTGTACCTATCTTAGCTGGCACCGAAGCTCTTGCCCTTTCCGGTGTTGTCCCCGGGGGATCAAAAAATAATTTAAATTGGTTAGCTGACAGCGTGGACTTTGCGCCCTATTTACAAGCTCACCAACGCCTTATTTTAGCTGACGCCGTCACATCAGGCGGCTTGCTAGTCAGCCTAAACCCTTCAGAGGCAAGCGCTTATGTTCGCCTGCTTCATGAAAAAGGGGTTCACCAAGCAACCATTATCGGAAAAGTTGTCGAACAAGAGAAAAAATGGATCAATGTCAAATAGAGCTACCTCAAAGAAACAAGGCTTACAGAGGCGCATCTAGCATGGCGTTAATAAGAAGCTAGGAAAAACCCAGTCATTGAAAAGAGTGGTACTCCCCAGTGCAATTTGGTAGGTACCACTCTTTTTTGACATAGAGGATGCCCGGTTTAGACAAAGTTTCCTAATGAACACCTTCCCTCGCTCTAGAACACTCGCTTTCTTGTGGGGTCTTCAGACACGTGCTTTTCCCGCAGGAGTCTCGCTTCTTTCGCTCCCATCCACTTGTATACTGAAGATATCTTTGCCACTTTTTATTTTTAATTGATAACGTGCTTCATTTTTACAACCAGTGCCTCACATTTCCCTCTCTTATAGTATATTTAAGCACATCACACAGCTCTAAAAATGAAATTAAATATTTTCTTGAGAGCTGTAGAGTTTCCCTTGCTTCTTGAAGCGTAAATCCTTCCGCATTCTTTTTACGAAGCCGTTCCACAGCCTCATCAAACACCAGCCTATCCATAAGCCGATTCTCTTCAACTTGCAGAGCGCATCCTGAATCAAGCAAAAAATATTTGTAATCCGTCGCGATGTCTTCAGGCAATCTAGCTTGCTGTACAATCTCCGCCCAGCCTTCTGCTTGTAATCCTGATACTTGCAACTGCTTTCTCACCTGTTCCAATCTCCCTGCCCATTCCTTTGGACAATGCGGAACAAAATCGCCTCGGCTCACTAGAAAGTCTCTATTGATCACTTTGTTATCAACCACTAATTGCTTGATAAACGCTTGAATCACCTCTGTTGGAACGGAAGAACGACTAATCCATTCACTACGCGGCATGCCAGATCTTAAAGGGTACTGTTCATGATACGTCTTTAAACTATCAAGCAAGCTATTTAAATAGTGGCTATATGTTTTGTATGACAAATAATAGCTAGAGTCAATTACAACCACCTTCTTATCCACCGTTAATCGATGAAGGAGGCATTGTCCCTCGTCCTCACTAAATGAGCGCATGACCTCTCTTATATCCTTTTCTGGCATGACCCGGCATTTTTCCAATTCTGCAAGAATAATGGTTTCAGGTGTCCCTTTTACCAATGCTTCCAACTGTTCAACCGTTTGTCTGCCAAAGCGGTGTCTAGAAGCATCGACATCTAAAACCTTTCCACCGCCAATGGTTTCGACAGGCGTAGGACGCCTTAAGATGAATCGATCACCTCTTTGTGTCACAATGGGCGTATCAAGCTCCAATTGTGCAACCACAGACAGCCCTTCCCCAAGGCGTTGTCGATCAAATAAGAGCAATTTCCCTCTCACTTGAGAGGTTCCAATATGTAAAGTGACAAGCATTCTTTGCTTGAGAGGTTTTTTCAGTGAAGGCAAGCTGTGCAATAAAACATCAATACGTTGTGTCACACTATAGATAGCAGGTGTAACGAGCACATCCCCTCTTTTAACCTCCGCTTGTTCAACTCCTGCTAAATTTACCGCAACACGCTGACCTGCGAATGCCTCATTGACTTGATCATGATGCACTTGCAATTGTTTAATTCGCACCTGTCGCCGATTAGGGAGCAGCTCATAGTTTTCTTGATTGGTAATCTGGCCATCAAAGATCGTTCCTCTAATAATGGTTCCATGACCATGTAACGTAAAGACATCATCAATAGGCAACCTCAAATAATCACCATGCTTTTTCTCCCCCACTGTCATGGCTGCCTCTTTAATCGCGCGCTTCAATGCGCCAATCCCTCGCCCCGAAAGGCTATCTACACAATAAAATGCCGCATCTTCATAAAGTGTGCCTTTTATCGTTTCAGCAATGTCATCTTGGATAAGCTCAAGCATGTCATGGTGAACGGTCTCACTTTTTGTCAGCACAAAAATGGTCGGAACAACACCCAAAAGCTCTAAAATGGCAAGATGTTCCCTCGTCTGAGGCATCACCCCTTCATCAGCCGCAACGATAACTAGGGCGATATCAATACCGGCAACACCTGCAATCATCTTTCTGATAAAACGCTCATGTCCCGGCACATCAATAACTGCTGCACGCCAGCCTGGTTCCAAATCAAAAAATGCATACCCATTTTCGATAGAAATATGCCGTGCCTGCTCCTCTGCCAGCCGATCGGTTTCAATATGAGTTAAAGCCTTTGTTAAGGCTGTCTTACCATGATCAATATGTCCAGCAATACCTATTGTAATCGGCCTCTTCACACGACTCACCCTATTCTATATCCAGCTAACTATAAGGCATTATAACCCAATATCAAGGCTACAAGGAAGACATTGCTTACAATTTAAATACAAATCCTACCCATCGATTAAAATGAATGGTTCGTTTTTAAAACTTGACAATTTTAGGCAACTGTCATATGATTATCAACATAAAAAATCAAAGTGTTGGCGTTGAAGAAGAAAAGTAGGCGAGTGTGAAGGATATTCTAGAGAGCAGACATCAAGGTGAAAGGTCTGTATATTCCCATCGCTAAATGGGCTTCTGAGCTCCTGTCCTGAACATTCAAGTAGAGACGGGCGGTTCCCCACCGTTATCTGGTTTAAAGTGCGCTTAAATGCGAATAAAGGTGGTATCACGGGTTTCTCGTCCTTTTTTGGATGAGGAGCCCTTTTTGCATAAATGAGGTTAAAGAAGTTAAACAAGAGACCCTCTTCTCAAAATAAACAATTAATAAAACTCTGGAGGTAACCCCATGACAGAAAAAATTGTCCTAACAGGTATCAAGCCGACTGGTGATTTACATATTGGAAATTATGTAGGAGCGATTCGCCCAGCCATTTCACTCATTAAAGATCCCGACATCCTGCCACGCTACTTTATCGCCGATTACCATGCCTTAACAACCGTGCAAAATCGTGAAGAACTCCATGACCGCATCTATCAAATTGCAGCGGCTTGGCTAGCATTTGGTCTTGACTCAGAAAAAGTACTTTTCTATCGACAATCTGATGTCCCGGAGGTTTTTGAGCTATCATGGATACTTTCTTGTTTATCAAGCAAAGGATTGCTCAATCGAGCGCATGCCTACAAAGCAAAGGTTAATGACAATATCGCCAATGATCGTGACCAAGATAATGGCGTTAACATGGGTTTATTTAATTATCCTATCCTCATGGCCTCTGATATTTTGATGTTTAACACGGATCTCGTCCCTGTTGGGAAAGATCAAATACAACATATTGAGATTGCTCGTGATATCGCTGAACATTTTAATAAAACCTACGGTGAAACCTTTACTTTACCAGAGGCTTTGATTGAAGAAGAAACAGCTGTCATCCCCGGATTAGATGGTCGAAAAATGAGTAAGAGCTACGGCAACGTTATCCCTTTATTCTCCGATGAAAAACAGCTACGAAAAACCATCTTCCAAATTAAGACCGATTCGAAAACACCGGATGAGCCAAAAGATTCTAAGACATCGACCCTATTTGAAATTTATAGCGCTTTTGCCAATAAAACAGACATTGACAGCTTGGCTAAACGCTACGAAGAAGGTATTGGTTATGGGGAAATAAAACAGATTTTGTTTGACACGATCAACGAGCAAATCCAAGAGCCACGTCGTCTTTATAACGAACTCATCAATGATGTGTCCACGCTTGATTCATTATTACAGCACGGGGTAGAACGTGCCCGTGACTATGCCCAGCCTTTCATGCAGGAAATCCGCAAGAAGATAGGCAGATACTAAAAGAGGCTGAGGCACAACTGTCCAAAGGCAGTGTTAACAATCTAGTGTCTAGTGGGCGTTGGCACATGGACGTGCGTGCCGACTTTGACTTTAGCCGAAGTTCCTTGACATGTTAGCTTCGACGTTGGTACACGGATGTACCATCGATTTATGCGTATGATTTAAATTAAGGAGTGTTTTTGAAAAGTGAGCATTCTGGAGCACTAGCCGCGCGCTCACCACGATAAATTTTATTTAAAAAGAGTGATACCTACCAATTATGTATTGGTGCGTATCACTCTTTTCACTGATTAGGTTTTATTTTGTCCGAGTCTCTTTTTAAAAGCAGGCAAGCTAGCAACATGATGGTACGATCCTTGATAAAAAACCAAGGGCTGGCCATTTTTTATATTCAAATGAAGCACGGCAGCAATAAAAAGAACATGATCCCCTACCACATACGTCTCATGCACCTGACAAAGAAAGTGGGCCAATGCTTGATGAATAACAGGAAAATCATGAAACCATTCAAATACATCGCCATCTATCTCTTGGCATTGCCCAGAAAAATGCCTCGAAGCTTGCTCATGTGTATCAGCTAAGATGCTCACTGCAAACCGTTGCGTTTTTTTAATTTTTTCTAAAGCCGCTGCCTTGCGATTAATAGAGATGAGTACAAGTTGCGGATTGAGAGAAACCGACATAAAAGCATTGGCTGTCATGCCATGTATTTCATCGTCATTTAAGGTGGTCACCACCGTTACCCCAGTAGCAAATTTCCCCATCGCCTCACGATATCGTCGCTCATTCATCGTTCTTCAATTCCTCCTCAACAACCAGCTTATGCAGAAAAAAAACACATCACTGGGCGAAAGAGATGTTAGGAATAGTTAATAAACAAGCTATGTTCGTAAAAAAACAGGCCGTGCTGATCTATCATTTATGATTAAGCTATTTAATAAAAAATACCTCGGATCATATGACCCGAGGGAAAAAATTATTCTCCGATATTTTCTTTTTTCAATACTGCTGCCAAACCTTCAAGAGCTTCCTTAGCATCTGAACCTTCAGCGCTCACTTCTACCTCTGCGTCTTTGCTAACGCCCAATGACATCACACCCATGATGGATTTTAGATTGACAGCTTTTCCTTTATAATGAAGATTGAGCTCCGATTGATACTGATTCGCTTGATTAACCATCATCGTCGCAGGACGAGCGTGTAAACCTGCTTCATTTATAATCTTAAACGTCTTCTTTTCCATTGCTTCTCATTCCCTTCCATATGCAAAAAAGATACCATTAAATGACTCTCTCGTCAAAACAAATCAACGCATTTCAAACAAAAAATTATTTAAGAACGTTGCATATTTATGAGAAATTTATAGCGATCCGCTCTATACACCGATTGAACCCATTCTAACGTTTCACCAGAGATGAGCTTTGTATGACGATGAATCAGCAAGACTGCTGCCCCCGCATGAATGTCTAATCGCTTAGCATCCTCAGGCGTCACAATGCTCGCTTCAAGCGCCTGAACTGCATCCCCTATTTGTAGTTGCAGGGTGTCCTCAATATATTTATAAAAGGATGTCTGAATAATGGACGCCGTTAGATCGGGAACTAATTTTACAGGAATATAAGCGATTTCTACGGCCATCGGAATACCATCTGCTAAGCGAATACGCTTAACTTCATAAACAAACTCTTGTTCTAAAACCCCTAATTGTTTGGCAATAGATAGGCTTGCTTTTTTCTTATCAAAATGAAGAACACGCGTCAACGGTATCATTCCCCTTTTGATCATGTCTTCCGTAAAGCTCGTTAATCCTTGTAAAGGCTGCTCGATCTTCGGTTCAGAAACAAACGTCCCCTTTCCTTTCCTACGGTATAAATACCCCTCGTTCACCAAATTATTCATTGCTTGGCGAATGGTCATACGACTGACCTTAAAAATATCAGACAGCTCTCGCTCAGAAGGGATGACTTGATTAACAGCAAACTCCCCAGTCTCGATCCTATTTTTTAAATACTCCTCTATTTGATAATAAATGGGAATTGGAGAGTGTTTATCAATCATCAGAACGCTCTCCTCTCCTGCTCATTCACTAAAACCAAAGCTTCCTCATCTGCAATAACGGTGACACGCGGGTGCAAATAAAGAGCCGAAGCTGGAAAATGTTCATCAGGTTGTTTGGAAGCTAATAGTTTCGCAACCGCTTCTGCCTTATTATGTCCAGAAGCTAATAAAAGCACGTGACGGCTCTCTAAAATATTTTTAATTCCCATAGTGATGGCGTGAGTTGGGACATCTTCTAATTGTTTGAAGAAACGAGCGTTGGCTTTCCTCGTGTTATCTGTCAATTCAACCACATGTGTGGTCATCGCGAAAGAACTGCCTGGTTCATTAAAACCTATATGACCATTTTGCCCAATTCCGAGCACTTGAAGATCCACTCCTCCAAGCTGACGGATTTTCTCATCATATTGGCGGCACGCCTCCTCAATATCTGCCGCCATACTATTGGGTAAAAAAGCCTGATTTTCTGGGAGATCAATCGCATGAAAAAGATGGGTCTGCATGAAGCTTTTATAGCTATTGGAATCGTTCTGATCTAAACCAATATATTCGTCTAAATTGACGGTATACACCTGCGTATAACTTGTCCCGTATTGGTTATGATCACGAATTAATTCCTCATAAGTACCAACAGGCGTATCCCCCGTTGCCAGCCCAATAATCGCTTGTGGATGGCTTTTGACTTCATTAATTAACTTGTCAGCAGCGGTTCGGCTCATTTCTTCATAATTTTTTGTCCGTATCAGCTTCAAAAATATTCCTCCTATTGCTTGATCAGCGTACCACGACACACAGTTAAAACGATGGCATTATCTGTATTCAAAACGAGTAAATCTGCATCCTTTCCCTCCGTGATACTACCTTTACGATCAAACACCTTTAATTGCTTAGCTGGATTTTCTGATCCCATTTTAATAACAGCAGATAGATCGGCATCAGTAAATGCCATCATATTGCGAAAGGCGTCTGACATTTTTAAAATACTTCCTGCTAACTGTCCCTCTGGGAGAGTCGCTTTACCATTTTCAACAGTCACTGATTGTCCACCTAGATCATAAATCCCATCCCCCATGCCTTTTGCTCTCATGGCATCGGTAATTAAAATAACACGTTCTTTACCTTTAATCTGATAAGCCAGCTTGACAGCTTCAGGCACGATATGAATACCGTCAACAATCATTTCTGTAAACAACCCATCATACAAAAAAGCTGACCCAACAACGCCCGGTTCACGATGGTGCAGACCACTCATACCATTAAATAAATGTGTGACATGCGTTGCCCCCGCTTCGACAGCCTCAGTTACATCCTCGTATGTTGCCGCTGAATGACCGATGGAAGCGGTAATCCCCTTGCTGACGAGATGACGAATAAACACAATGCCATTCTCAACCTCTGGAGCTAGTGTAACCAATTTAATACGATCGCCCGATAGCGCATTCCATCGATCAAACTGATCGATATCTGCAGGCATCATATAATCTGGTGGCTGGGCTCCAGCCTTTTCTTTATTAATATAAGGACCCTCTAAATGCACACCTAACATTTCAGCTCCATCTGCCACAGGCTGTTGTAGATAGCCATCGACATTGGCAAGCGCTTTTTCGATCACCTGAGGTTCTTGTGTCATTGTTGTCGCTAAAAAGCTTGTTGTGCCTTCCTTAGGCAGTACCGTCACCAAGTTCACTAAAGCGTCGTATGTTGCATCCATGACATCGGAGCGACTGGCTCCATGTATATGAACATCGATCATCCCTGGAATCAGTTTATAGTCAGAAGAAAAAGAGTGATGTTCAAGCTCTTCGACATGCTTAGGTAACCCTTCACCTATTTCAGCTATTTTCCCATTTTTCACTAACACATACCCATTTGGGATGATGTCATCTTCTAAGTATACTGTTAATCCTGATAAAAGCATGGTCAACCACCTCTTTCTTAACAGTTTACAATAAATTAAAGGTCTAGACAACTATATGTTATGATGGTAAAATTTATAAATGAAAGCGATTTATTTAGAAAATAAAGGGGGGGTTGTTTCATGTTAGGTTTTCTACAAAAAATTGGTAAATCGTTGATGTTACCCATTGCCGTTTTACCAGCTGCCGGACTGCTATTACGTCTTGGTCAACCCGATCTGCTCAACATTGATTTTATAGCTGAAGCAGGAAACGCTGTCTTCAATAATCTGCCACTTATCTTTGCAATTGGTGTGGCGATTGGTTTTGCCAAAGATAATAATGGTGCCGCAGCCTTAGCCGGTGCTCTCGGCTACCTTGTTCTTAACGCTTGTGCCACCGCCATTAATTCTGACATCAACTTGGATGTCCTTGGTGGTATCATTGCGGGTATTATCGCAGGAACGCTCTACAATCGGTACAGCAATGTGAAATTGCCTGATTGGCTAGCCTTCTTTGGAGGCAGGCGCTTTGTCCCGATTATCACGTCAGGAGCTGGCGTTGTTGTTGGTTTTATTTTTGGCTATATCTGGCCCTACGTCCAACATTTTATCAACTGGCTTGCCAGCTGGATGATCGATGCTGGAGCACTCGGTGCCGCTATCTACGGTTTCCTTAACCGTATTCTTATTCCACTGGGATTGCATCATGTCATCAATACACTCGTATGGTTTGACTTTGGTTCCTTCACCGATCCAACCGACCATAAGGTGTATCACGGAGATATCACGCGATTCCTTCACCATGATCCATCTGGAGGAACATTTACGGCCGGTTTCTTCCCAATCATGATGTTTGGTCTTCCTGCAGCATGTTTAGCTATGATTGTCACGGCAAAAACTAAACGCCGAAAAATTGTTTCAGGATTATTATTAGGTGCCGCTTTAACTTCATTTGTCACTGGGGTTACAGAACCTATTGAATTTTCTTTTATGTTCTTATCACCGCTTTTATATGTTGTTCATGCCTTATTAACAGCAAGTTCTCTAGCCGTTGCCTACCTGTTCCACATCCACGATAGCTTTAGTTTTTCGGCAAGTTTAATTGATTATCTCTTAAACTACGGCATTGCTCAAAAGCCATTATTGCTCTTATTGCTTGGTATTATCTACGGTGTCATTTATTTTGTTGTGTTCTACTTCCTTATCAAGTGGCTCAATCTGAAAACGCCGGGTCGTGAGGATGAGGATGACGTTGAAATGGAAGAGGATTTTTCTCTTAATACTGATGATCGCTTTACAACAATGGCCGGTCATTTCCTCATTGATTTAGGTGGTAAAAAAAATGTGACAAACATTGATAACTGTGCTACAAGGCTCCGCTTAACGTTGGATGACCTGTCTCTTATTGACGATAAAGCGTTAAAACGCCACGGAGCACGCGGCGTCGTCCGTACTAGCAAAAAAAGTCTCCAAGTCATTGTAGGAACAACTGTTGAATTCGTTGCCGATGCTATGAAGAAATTAGATGATCAAGCGCTCAGTCAATATGCTAAAACACCTGAATCTGAGGAAACAACATCTGTAACGTCGGAGGCTCTGCCTTCAATTGATGCAAAAAATATCAAAGCACCACTTTCTGGAAACCTCATTCCAATTGAGCAGGTTCCCGATCAGGTTTTCTCTCAAAAAATGATGGGAGATGGATTTGCCATTGATCCAAGTGATGGGTCTGTCTGTTCGCCTATTGATGGCACAGTGGTCACCGTTTTCCCAACCAAGCACGCCATTGGTTTAAAAACCAAAGAAGGTCATGAGCTACTGATCCATTTCGGCTTAGACACTGTCAAACTAAAAGGTGAAGGGTTTGATATCTATGTCAAAGAAGGAGATGAAATAACAGCCAATCAAAACCTAGCTAAAATTGACATTCAAGCTATGAAAGATAAAGTGCCTTCGCTCATCACACCAATTATTTTCACAAATCTACCAGAAAATCAGCATGTTAAACTCCTAAAATCTGGTCAGATTAAACAAGGCGAGGATAACATTATAAGTATAGAATAAAATGTCTGAGGCTGGGATATGCCTAACATAAAGTAGTACAAAAAGATACCGATAATATTATCCTGCACCCCAAAAGTTAGAGTGGCATGCTAACTTTTGGGGTATTTATTTATGACTAAATACAGGGCAACGCCTCCGACGAATAGGATATGCTAGCTTCGGTGTTGACACACGGATGTACCATGGGTGTAGACAAAGTTCCTTCGACGCACAGGACGTGTTGCCCGCGGAAAGAGAAAGAGGGTGTTGAAGTGGATGTATAAGCATTATTTAAGGGAACTATTTTTGGAAAGCGAGCGTTCTGAAAGCGGACATCCATATGATCAACGAACCAAAACGCCCCCAGTTATTTTTTTACTTACACAACAACAAAGAACGGACTTATCCTTCCTATGTTTGGTCAAGCGGCTCTTTCACACATAGAATATCTTCACCATTATTATTAAAAAGCTTCGTACACACCATTTTTTTCTGCTCCGTCCATTCTTCCCTCAAAATACCATATCGAATGGAATCATAATAATTCCCATTATAAAAACGACATTTTCTTAAACGTGCCTCTAGTGTCATCCCTAGCTTTTCTCCCACCCTCATCATCCTCTTATTGCCAGACCATGTTGTAAATCCACAGCGCACCAGTGGTAAACGCTCAAAAAGATGATCAATCCATAAAAACATCGCTTTAGTACCGTATCCACCACTCCAATAAGCAGGATTAAAAATGATGATACCTGCTTCTAACCACTGGGATAATTGATGCTCCCAATAATAGGTTACCATCCCAATCATTTGATCACCGTGCATGATTAAATAACGCATATCTTCTGTCATGCCCTCTAATAATTGATTTCTGAAGGAGCGAAAAGAAGGCTTTTTATAAGCAACATAGGGAGCATCCCATTTTTTCCATTCGGGTATAGTGTTATTCTTATCGTGCATCATGCGATAAAGAGTGTGAAGATCCTCTTTTTTTATAGGTCTAATAATGATGTTTTGAACCATAGGATCCCTCCTCATGACTAGTCTAACAAATAGTGATTGTCAGCGCATTGACCGTGGTCTTTAAGTTCTTTCCATATGACTATATTCCGCAAGATTTATTTTTTCTTGTCCCCATGCTTTGAAATCTTTATAATAAGAAAGGCGTAAAATGGGGCTGGTTGCGTAGCTGGTGCTTGCCTGAGTCTTCAAAACTTTCTGAGAGACGTTGTGTCGCCTCTGGTCGGTTCGATTCCGACACAGTCCCGCCATTGTTCATTTTAATTACCTTGCGTATCTGACTAAAAAAATACCTTCAAGAATAAAGGAACAGCAATTGGTTTATCATAACTATCATCAAGGCGCTTTATGATATAAATGATTGAGCCATAGCCAAGCGGTAAGGCAATGGACTTTGACTCCATGATGCGCTGGTTCGAATCCAGCTGGCTCAGCCACATGTTCTGAACAATTTTTTATAATTAGCTTGCCTCTACAAAACCCCCGAGTTATAATTATTTAATCATACGATTTTGGCTGGAGGTGATTTTAGCTTGTCTCCTTACTTTATGCTTTTTATCGTATTTTGGTCAGTGCTTCTCATCGTTTTCATGGGCATTGGCGGTTTTTTTATGTTTCGAAAGTTTTTAAAGGGCTTACCGAAAAGTGACGGTCGATCATTATTGGACTGGCAGGATTATTATATTAAAAAAACACACAAGCTATGGTCCGAAGATCAGCTTCGCTTCTTAGATGAACTGGTTTCTCCGGTTCCACCACTTTTTCGCAATGCCGCCAAGCAAAAAATTGCTGGTAAAATCGGCGAGCTTGCTTGGAAACAAGGGGTAAAACATATGACCCAAGCGCTTATTATTGAAGGATATATTAAAGCGACCCCAAAGCGTGACCACAAGTTCTTACGCAGAACACTCATTGAACATCATATCGATACAGTACCATATGAGCAATTTTTCTAAGCAATCATTTCTCTTAGACGCTCTTTTTACTGATTTTTCTGATCACGTATCTAAACACATCTATTAAGTATATCTCTCCTGTTAATACATACATCTAAATGAAAGCTTCACATTACCGCTTAGCAATCATGTTGATCTATCTGTATCATTCACATCAAAGAAGGACTTATCGCAAGGGTGTAGCCAGGTTTTTCTATTAACCTACCATTCTTAGTCGCGTATAATTCAGTGTACAAAAACAATGCCATCGTCACTTTACCAATCACCTAAAAATAGCATAATAAATATATAAAAATAGAACATAATGCTTTTCCACAAGTGGAGTGATGACATTGACAAATCTAAAATTACCCGATCAAGTAAACTTATATGATGAAATGAAAAAACAAGCAAAATTGTATCCCAAAAGAGTTATTCTTGAGGAATCTACTGCTAAGCTTACGTACAACCAATTTTTACTATCAGTTAACGTATTAAGCTTAAAAATCAAGGAAGTCACTGCAAATGAAGAAAGGATTGGCTTTTATTTACCCAACGTAACGGCCCAAGTGATTGCTTTATTTGCGCTTTTTAAAAATGAACAAAATCCCTGCTTATTAAATTTTTCTATGGGAACACAAAGCTTGATTGATTGCATTGAAACAGCTCAATTACAAACTGTCCTTACATCCAAGAATTTTATTGAAGTAGCGCAATTAACATCTGTGATTGCTGAAATGGAGAAAAAAGCAATAAAAATCATTTATCTTGAGGATTTGAAGGATGGTATTACCTCAATCCATAAAATAAGAGGGGTTATAGAGTCTAAATTGCCCCACACCAAAAAAAGGAAACAAAAAGAAGTCATTTTGTTTACCTCTGGAACTGAAAGTAAGCCTAAAGGTGTCATTTTAACGCATAGAAATATTTACGCAAATATCAAGCAAGCCCTATCAACGGTTCCTTTAACCGAAAAGGATCGCATTTTTAATCCCTTACCACTCTTTCACGCGTTTGGATTAACGGTTGGAGCTGTTCTTCCACTTATTTCTAACGTCAAATCATATTTATATCCTTCTCCCCTGCACTACAAAGAGATACCAAAACTGATTGAAAAGGATGGGAGCACGGTTTTTGTCGCAACCAATACATTCTTTGACAACTATGCAAAATACGCAACGCGAGAAAATCTGGCAACCCTCCGCATTGTCGTTTCCGGAGCTGACAATTTAAAAGAGACAACCTACTATAAATACCAACAAAATTTTGGCATCACTCTTTTGCAAGGCTACGGAGCTACTGAAACGTCTCCGATGATTGCGCTTAATACACTGAAATTTAACAAATATGGCTCAGTGGGGAAACTCCTTCCTCTAATGGAGTCCAAACTTGATAAAGTAGAAGGTATTGACGAAGGATACAACTTACTCTTAAGAGGACCTAATATCATGAAGGGTTATATGATTCATAATAAAGGATTTATTCCCAGTAGTGAATGGTATAACACAGGAGACATCGTCACTATCGATGATGAAGGTTATATTTTTATTATTTCAAGATTAAAACGATTTGCTAAAATAGCCGGCGAGATGATCTCGTTAAATAAAATTGAAGAGCTTGCTCTAGAGTGTTTTGGAACATCCAAATTTTATGCCGTGAACGTTCCCGATCAGCGCAAGGGGGAAAAATCAATATTATTCACAACAGTACCCGATGTTTCCAAGCAAGCATTTAAAAATTTTATTAAAGAAAAGAAAGTATCATACTTATACATTCCAAATAAAATAGTGTTCATGGAAGAAGTTCCCGTTCTACAAAGTGGAAAGACAGATTACCAAACCTTAAAAAAAGTGGAGCTAGAAGAACCGCAATAAGCATACATCCAAAGTCATCCGGATCAGCTATCACCCTCTTCAACATCATCAGTTGACAGTTACTCGAACAATAAGTAGAAGTCCAAAAAAGAAGAGCTGCTCGCTCGTTCGCAAAAGTCGTCGTACTTTATGAGACGGCTCTTTTACGTTGACAGGATTTCTTCATTGTTGATGCGTTTTTCGAGGCGCTTATACATGACATACATCGCAATTCTCCAAGGAAAAAGCATGCCAAATGCCAATGTGAAAAACAGACCGGCGGTTTGCCCAATATCAATGTGCATATCTTTCTCCAAGACAACCTTCAGAACTGTTCGCACGACAAGCAACCCAATGAGGATAAAGATAAACGCTTTGGATCGCTTTAAATAAATATCTCCGTGGTGCACGCTAAATTTAGACGTTTTTACTAACAAAACCGAACAAAGAACACCGACTAAAAATACCCCCAAAAGCTCAACAATCGGAACGCGAACTTGTGGAGCTAAGAACATGAGAAAACCCGTTGACATAAAAAAAGGGGGTAATAAAATTTTTTTACTATTAGTCGGTTGGTTGGCTGCCTTTAAACGTACAATGATAATTGATACCGCAAAAATAATGCCGATCAATAAGCTAATGATTTCAATGAACAAAGATATCCACCCTCTTAATAAAATAGTCCTACCCCAGTATACCATAATTTCAAACATATATTCCAAAACGGAGAGGTGTGGTAGCGTCTCCAAACGCTTCTTCCCGTACTTCAAAACCCTTTAATGATGCCGTAAATACTCCTCTAACGTCCACCCATGTTCATAAATGTCCTTCGCAACCTTTACGCCTACATAACGAATATGCCAGGGCTCGTATTCATAACCCGTCATCTTTTCTTTCCCTTTTGGATAACGAATAATGAAGCCATATTTATGAGCGTTTCTTGCCACCCAATGCCCCTCAGCTGTATCACCAAATTTTTGTATTAATGGATCAGATGGATCCTCATTGACCATCTCTTGTGAAGTAATATCTACGGCGAGCCCCGTTTGATGTTCACTTGTTCCAGGATGCGCACTGATTGTGCTGGCTTTAGCAACACCGTATTTATTTACACTGGAATTATAAATGCTCACCTGACGATCGTAAGAACGATAGCCCGATTCACCATAGAGCTTGTATCCCACATTATCTGCGGCCATAAAAAGCCGTTTTAAAGCTTTAGCAGCAACAGAGCGAACCTTTCTTTTTTCGATCATATTAGAATACGGGAATCGCACATCTGGGTAAATAAGATCCGGTGGTATATAGCCATCAGGAAGCTTATGTGTTTTATTGACTAATACCAAAAGAGATTCAGGATTTTTATCAACAATCAATCCATCTTTAGAATGCTTGGCTAGAAATGAATGTGACTTGCCCGATGAGCAATTAGCGATAAGTAACAAGATGCTTAAACACAAGACCACATTCTTTATTTTCTTCATCGTGTGTATGCTCTCTCCTTCTTTCTTAGAACACATTCACTCGCGCCTCACAAGCTGCTACTTACAAAGTCCTATTATCTAGGACTAAGCACTGGATCAAATAAATTATCGATAATCACTTCAATACTTGCTGTGCCTCCATCCACTGATGTCATGGAAAGATGCCTAGACTCTCTTGAATAACTCTTTAATTTATGCCGATACCTTGGATCATAATAGTGTTCAAGGAGATATGATATGAATAATGCGTAATCCTCATTTTCTAACGTCGTCTCCAGCTCCCCAAGGAGTGGCTGCTGCAAATACTTTCGCAAATGCGCGAAAGCTTCATTGATTGCCTTTTTATTTTCATTTGGACGATATTCCTCTAAAATAGCTTTTACTCGTGCCTCAAAGGGATAGTCAATCATAATACGCTCCCCCTGCTCTTTGCCTTCATTAATAAATGATGGGAGAACCACACGACCAATACGTTTGCTTTCTCCTTCAATAATATAATATGGAGCATCCTTTAAAATCAAAAGTCGCTGCCACAATCCACACTCAAAAGCTTTTTGTGATTTGGGCTGTAATCCAACCGATCCAAAAATGGAACCACGATGTTCTGCCAGACCCTCCAGATCGATCACCGGATAGCCTTTTTCATCTAATCGTTTTAAAATGTCAGTTTTGCGACTTCCTGTATAACCTTCAATGACAACAAATGGTTTTTTTTCTTGGGAAAAGGCATGGAGTTGTTCCGTAATGAGTTTCCTAAAGGAACGAATACCTCCTACCAGTTGCCAACATACAACACCCATGACCGTCATAAAATTAGCGACGCTCTTACTGCGCATGCCACCTCTCCAACAATAAATCACTGTTTGCTCTGCCTCTTTAGCTAATGCCCTAACCTCTTCATAAAAGGTGGAAAGCTTATGCGAGAAGATTTCAATACCACGAACCTTGGCATGCTCAGGTCCTTTTTGTTTATATAAGGTTCCCACCTCAGCTCGTTCTTCATTTGAAAAAAGTGGAATATTAACAGCCCCAGGAATATGAAATTCTTCGTATTCCAATGGTGAGCGCACATCTATCAGCACGAGCTTCCTCTTACTATTTACAAGGTCATTGATTTCAATTTGTTTCAAATCCATAACGTCATCCCTAACATCTCACAAAAAAATTTAATAGATAGTCACGCTTATTATATACCAATTCGCTAATATTGTCTGTATCACGGTGCTTACAACTCACAAATGACCTTTTATATCCCCCATCTTATACATTCATTTGAACCACTTTCCCAATGACAAGAAAAATAGAACCTTGCGACATTTTTTACTTCCTAAACATAAAAAGCCATTTATCCTGATTTACAGAATAAATGGCTTGGAAATTCTCTAACTAAAGCAACATATGTGCTGTCACTTGTCTTGCTGATTTTGCATCGCCTTCATCATTTGATTGACCTTTTTTTGCGACGGATTTTGTCCCATTTGCGCCATCATAACACGTAACATTTTTTCATTAATCGGCGGATTCTTTTTCATATAGTCCATCATATATTTCCGAGCAATAAAGAAACCTAATAAAATCCCTACAATCAGGGCTAGGACTCCAATTACTATATATAGCCACAACATCGTCCGCGTCCCCCCTTCTAAAATCTGTACACATATGTCAAATGTCTCTCTATTAGTTAAAGCCAACCCTTTCACAGTTTACTATAAGCCTTGTTTAAACACAATACCATATATACTTACCAGAGGCATTCATAAACGCTATTCAAATCATGCTTCTACTTTCGCCTTGACTAAAGAAACTATTTTTGGTGGTTTTAACCATCCGCTCGTACCATTTTGACAATCGACAGCTAAAAAACAATCATCCAATGTTCGCAAAGCTTCAAATACCCATGCTTCTTGATTTAAACTCCCCGTTGCTTCAATAATAAGCTGACCCGAAAAGCACCGCAAATTAACAAATCCCTTACCATCAATGATGCGAAGATTTTTCCATGTCTGATGCATGCTCTTATTTTGCGCCATTCTCACATTTCTTTCAACACACTGATAAATCGCTGTAGCAGAAATATATCGTGTGACATACTGAATCTGTTTATTAAGGATTTGTATTAAATGAGCATCGCGCGCCGTTTTTGCCTCAACAAATAACTGAAAAAGTTTATCATCTTTCCCAAAATAGTCGTTTGCAACGCGCTGATGAACGAGATAAATTTCATAAAGCCTCATGGCAACTCCTCCTTATCAACTTGTCTATCACTATTATAATGATTACAGACTTTAGTTTATGTCTAAATAAAGAGGCCATGAGATAAAAAAATTATAAAAACTTGTCGTTTTCTATACTCACTTGTAAAAGGCAGACGGATTACTTATCAAGAGCAATTTTCATTTCTTTCACAACGTTATCTACGGTAAAACCATACTCCTCCAAAACTTTTTTGCCATTCGCTGAAGCACCAAAACGATCAATGGTGATGGTTCGTCCATTATCGCCAACATAACGATCCCAGCCGAGAGGACTTCCAACCTCCAACGCTAAGCGATTTTTCACTTCAGATGGGAGAACGCTCTGTTTATATTCCACTGACTGTTCTTCAAAAAGATCCCAAGACGGCATACTTACCACACGAACATTGATGCCTTCCTCTTTCAATACCTTTTGTGCTTCTACACCTAGGTGTACCTCTGAACCCGTAGCAATGATAATACCTTCAGGACTCCCCTCTGCTTCAGACACAATATAGGCACCACGTTTAACACCCTCTGAAGCATGAACAATGGTCCCTTCAAGTGTCGGTAACCCTTGACGTGTAAGCACCAAAGCCGTGGGCTTATTCTTACTTTCAACCGCCAGCTTCCAAGCTTCACGTGTTTCATTTCCATCTGCTGGGCGAATAATCGATAGATCTGGAATAGCCCTCATTGAAGCAAGCTGTTCTATAGGTTCATGGGTTGGTCCATCTTCCCCTACTGCAATACTATCATGCGTAAAGACATAAATTGAAGGCACCGACATGATAGCTGATAAACGCATTGCCGGACGTAAATAGTCTGAGAAGACAAAAAACGTCGATCCATAAGGTTTGACTCCACCATGTAGAGCCATCCCATTAACAGCCGCTGCCATCGCAAATTCACGAACACCAAACCACACATTACGTCCTTGATAATGCTCAGGGACAAAATTTTCACTATTTTTTATTACTGTTTTCGTCGATGAGACTAAATCTGCGGCACCGCCAAATAACGACGAAACCTTATCTGATAAAGCATTGAGCACTTCATATGAAGTCGCCCTTGTCGCATCATTATCGCCAATTTTATATGTTGGAAGGTCCCTATCGTAATCCGCAGGTAATTCATTGTTAATAGCCTGCTGAAGTTCAGTAGCAAGCTCTGGATAAGCTTCCCCATAATCCGTGACAAGTTGATTCCATTCAGCTTCGGCTGCTTCCCCTTTTTTAGCGAGTTGAGCAAAGTGATCACGAACAGCGCTAGGAACGACAAAGGGTTCCTCTGTCCATTCATAGAATTTTTTCGCAGCAACAGCCTCGTCTGCACCCAGTGGGTTTCCATGAACCTTATTTGTCCCACCATATGTAGGTGAGCCGTAGCCAATGGTTGTTTTCACTTCAATAAGGGTTGGTTTATCTGTATTTTGTGTTGCTTGAGTTAATGCCTTGTGTAAAGCTTCAAGATCATTGCCATCTTCAACACGCAATACGTCCCAGTTATAAGCTTCAAAGCGTTTCTTTACATCATCGGTAAAGGACATATTAAGATTGCCATCGAGAGAAATATCATTGGAATCATAGAGCATGATCAATTTGCCCAGCTTCAGATGTCCCGCCATCGAAGCTGCTTCAGATGCAACACCTTCCATCATATCGCCATCACCACAGATGGCATATGTAAAATGATCAACAATACTGTAGTTTTCACGATTATATGTTGCAGATAAATGACGCTCCGTCATTGCCATACCAACAGCCATCGCTACCCCTTGACCTAATGGACCTGTCGTTGCATCAACACCAGGTGTATGTCCAAATTCAGGATGCCCTGGCGTTTTCGAACCCCACTGACGAAATGATTTTAAGTCTTCGATACTCACATCATAATTAAACAAATGTAACAAACTATACAAAAGCATTGAACCATGACCAGCTGAAAGAACAAAACGATCACGATTGAACCACTTTGGATGCTGTGAATTATGATTCATGAAATCCTTCCACAAGGTATAGGCCATCGGAGCAGCGCCCATCGGCATTCCAGGATGTCCAGAATTAGCCTTTTCAATGGCATCAATAGAAAGCGCACGAATCGTATTAATGGATAGTTGATCAATAGATTGTTTCAATTTAAAATCATTCCTTCCCAATAGTTAATGCTTATGTCTTATTTTGATACATAAAAAATGAAACAGATGAATGCTTAACATGTCTTAAAAATCTTCTTCCAAGTTAATCCTTGTTATCCTTCCCCTAAAAAATGAAGCCTATCACTTATCTCCTTGCTATCTCAAGCTTACTATACAATCAATCGCAGCTCATAGAGACAAAAGAGCCAAATATAAAGGAAATCACCCAAATCAATTTTGGGCAATACACTAATGAAGATTATTAATTTTTCCGCCTCAATTTACTTTTCTTCAGTTTTGAAGGTGTCACATCGTTCCCCATATCATCGACAACTGTAATGCTATGCAGATGTTCTTCAAAACGCTTTCGGAACATCTGTAAGTATTTTTCTCTTAGTTGTTGCTGTTCCATTCTTTCTTCTTTGGATAATTTGTCTTGTTTAGCCTTATGCGCTAATTCATTAATACGAGCTAACAAATCATTAAGTACCATACTATCTTCCTCTTCATAAATACTGACATTAGCTTAACGTATATCCAAACTTTATTCAAGCATTTAGCATAAAGACATCGCTCACTATTTTTCGAACGAATGTTTGCATTAAAAATTCATAGATGCTATACTGATTTTAGAAAAACGAATGCATGTTCTTTTGATCTGACAAACATGACTATCTATGACTGGAGGCATATCATGCAACTTTCTAAAAGACAGCAGGCTATCATTAATTTTATAAAAGGAGAAGTTAAAGCAAAAGGCTATCCACCTTCAGTACGGGAAATCGGCAATGCTGTTGGATTAGCATCGACATCAACGGTACATGGTCATCTCGAAAGACTTGAGAAAAAAGGCTATTTGAGACGTGACCCTACGAAGCCACGTGCAATAGAAGTAATCGATCCAGACAAAGCTTCCCTCCCAAAACAAGAAAGCACGCTCCTTCCTGTTATCGGAAAGGTAACTGCGGGTGAACCCATTACCGCTATTGAAAATATTGATGAATACTTGCCTGTTCCAGAAAGCATCGTTGGAAGCGGCGAAGCGTACGTCCTTAATGTTGTGGGCGACAGCATGATTAACGCAGGAATTTTACATAGCGATCAGGTGATTGTTCGCTCCCAAAAATCGGCAGACAATGGAGAGATTGTCGTGGCAATGACAGAGGCCAATGAAGCGACGATCAAACGTTTTTTCAAGGAAAAAGATCATATACGATTGCAACCAGAGAATCCAAATATGAAGCCAATTATTGTTGAGGATTGTACGATATTAGGTAAGGTCATCGGTGTATATAGAAGGATTCGTTAGCGATCTGAGAAATACATGCCTCCCACATTTAAGTTTTACATAGCCTGATAATACCTACACATACAGAGCTTAGAGAGACCAGTCTTTCTCTAGGCCTTCCTAATGAATATAAACGTTAGTGCCAATTGGAACACGTGCTGCCAACTCCAACACATCACGATTGGTCATTCTTATGCACCCATGGGACACATTTTTCCCGATTGATGAAGGATTATTTGTACCATGGATGCCATAATGTGGCTTGGACAATCCCATCCACATGACTCCAAATGGTCCCCCAGGATTTTCCTCCTTATTTATAATTTTAAAATTACCTGGAGGGGTTGGTGTTAACATTTTTCCCACTGCAATTGAGTAGGTTTTCAGCCTTCGACTTCCGTCATATAGATCAAGTTGATGCCTTTTTCTATTCACGTCAATTCGCAATGCCATGCCAACACTCCTTCATCTAAGTAAATCCCCTCCTTATTTCATATGAATCTGTCATAAAATCATGAAAGCAAGCAACGATTCTCTTGGTTAATTGCTCAATACGCCTCTCATTGTTGTAAAATTTTCATAAAAAAAGAGTGCTACTCATCCATTTTTTGACGTGTATCACTCTTATTAATTATTGAGTTTAGACACAAATGCTTTTAATTACCCTTTATTCACTCACCCATGTTACCATCTCATTCAATGGTCGCTTTTTAGGATCTTGGGGGACTGTCGCAGGGTAACCGACATAGACACAGCCACACACCAAGCCTTCCTCAGAAACATCAAAAGTTTTCTTCATAATTGAATGATAAGTGGGATCTCCTGATCTCCAGATTGCTCCCAAACCCACATCAGTAACCGACAACAATATATTGTGAACCGCACAGGCTGTTGCAGCAATCTCTTCAGCAAATACCACTTTCGTTAATGAACTAGGCTCTAAACGAACAATGATGATATAAGGAGCCCTGTGTGCCTTTTTCATCCCTTTGTCATACGCCGCTTGTTTGTCTTCTTCAGAAGCATTGTCCCCCAACGCTTCTTGATTAATGCGTCCGTAAGCATCGCCCAATCTATCTCTTCCCTTTCCAGATAAAACAATAAAGGAATAAGGCTCTGTTCGGTAATGGTTAGGCGCCCAACGTGCTGATTCAAGCAATTGCTCAATCACTTGTCGGTCAGGCACCTCATCAGTAAGATTTCCAATGGAGCGTCTTTTTTTTATCACTTCAGTTAATTCCACCCTATCACCCCTCACATACTCTATACTATCATTATAATCTTAATTAATAATGATTTTCAATCGAGAAAATAAAAAGGCTCTATATATAAAAGACAAGCTGCCAAAAGCAGCCTGTCTTGAATGTTAAAAAAATGGTGCTGTAAACAAGAGAATAACAATGGCGGCAGCGCCAACACCAACGGCCCAAGCACCAAGAGTACGAGCACCTTGCCTTCGCGCGATGATACCAATTATTATGCCAGCAGCACCCATGATAATAGGCAAGAAGAATAGACCGATTACAGATAGAATCAAGGCCAACCACCCTAGCCCTACTCCTTCGACTGCATTTACATCCTCGTCGCTTGCATTATCAATCAATGAACGATCAACCGTCTCATCTGTGGCATACTCCTCATCACCTGAATCACTATCCAGTGGGTATTCAAACAAGCCATCAACAGCCTCATCGCTGTCCTCATCGCGAAAATCATTTGCTGCATGATTACCATACCACAATGAAGTGCTCTCATCATGATGACTTTGATCCTTATCAGTCATAACGATCCCCTCGCTTTCATTTTAGGATCGCTATTATTTTGGCGTAAAAAGAACAAATTTATTGATGCAATAGTTGGAAAGGCACTATGAATTTTTCTCAAAAGGAAGCGAAATCTTAAGGGTTGGGTTGTCCTATTCCAAGTGCACTGCTGATTTCCAAATGACCCTTGTGTTCCTGAATAATTTTTTTACATAATGGTAATCCTATTCTCATTCCTTTTAACTTCACACAATTTCAGCACATAAATCTCTTTTGCATAATATACATAATCTAAATGGAGGGAATACTTTTATGAATCATCTCATGAAACAAGTCATCAATTTAAAAATGAATACACTCACACCTCAAGAACTGCTTCGATTGGGCAATAAGTATCAGCTAACCTTATCATCCCAACAGGCCAAAAAAATTGTAGATATCATTAAAGAGCGCAAGATTAATGTCTTTAATTCATCAGAACGAGGTCAACTCCTTCAAAAAATTACCGAGTCGACCAATAGCGATATTGCTCAACAAATAGAATATATTTTTTCTAATTTCATGAGCGATGATGCGCATCACTAATAAAAATACAATCCATTTAATAAAAAAATGAGGACAATCCTCATTTAGGCATTCATAAGCTCTTCTTTTAAACGGGGGTTAAATTGCCCGTTCCTTAACATCTCAATTTCCAACTTATAAGGTGGTATTTTGTTGGTTTTATCTTCTCCAACAAATGGTGTCTCTAGAATTTTTGGTACATTAGTAAAAAGTTCGTGATGAACAATACGATTGAGCGTTTCAAACCCAATATATCCAAATCCAATGTTTTCATGACGGTCTTTTCGAGCCCCGCAAGGATTTTTACTATCGTTGACATGCACTATTTTTATGAGATCAAGTCCAATGATTCGATCGAACTCCTCTAAAACATCATCAAGACGATTGACAATGTCATAGCCCGCATCATGTGTATGACATGTATCAAAACAGACAGAGAGCTTGTCATTATGCTGCACACCAGAGATAATTTCAGCTAAGTGTTCAAATTGGTAGCCACACTCTGAACCCTTTCCAGCCATTGTTTCTAAAGCAATTTGGACCTTATCGCCCTTAGTAAGTACCTCATTCAAACCTTCTATGATCTTTTTTATGCCTTTCTCTACCCCCTCCCCAACATGAGCACCAGGGTGAAGGACGATTTGTTTAGAACCAATAGCCTCGGTTCGATCCAGCTCTTTGCGTAAAAAATCGACACCTATTCTAAAAGTTTGTGGCTTTGTTGTGTTTGCTATGTTAATAATATACGGAGCATGCACGACAATATCCTTCAAGTCGTGTTCCTGCATATAGGCTTGTCCAGCTTCTATGTTTAATTCTTCAATGGGTTTTCTTCGTGTATTTTGAGGTGCACCAGTATAAATCATAAACGTATTTTCCCCGTAAGTCACAGCCTCTTCGCCAGCACCTAGCAACATTTTATCGCCCTTCATCGATACATGTGAACCAATTTTCAACATTTTACCACATCCTCTCTCTTTCATTTTACACATTTTATAATAAATTGAACAAGTGAAGAAAAAATGAATCACATACCTGAAAAATGACAAGAAACGCATAGCTTTAGCACATCGTTTACACCTCCCGCATAAATTAATACAGATATCATCGTTCGTTTTTTACAATGCCAACGTACACATAAAGGAGTGAAGAATCATGTTCCCGTTTCAGCAAGGGGCTAACGCAGGATTAAGTGGTGGTTTACCGTCGGCTCCCGGTCCTTTCCCTGGTCCTGGTGGCGGTATGTTTCCACCCTCAGGTATGATGGGAACCCCAATGCCTCAAGGCGGAGCTGGTGGGGGTGGTATCGGTCGGTTGCTTAGTGGTTTGTTCAACCGTGGTGGTTCTGCTGCCAGCACAGCTGCCAATAGCACAGGAGGAATGATGGGACCCGGAGCTTTTATGCCAAACAGCATGAGTGGCCTTGGTACTCTCGGCAATGCGGCTAATGCTCTCAGTTCAGCAAGCAGTGGAACTAGAGGTATCTTAGGTACCATACAAAATATACAAAAGGTCGTGCAAGTAGGACAGCAAATCATGCCGATGGTTCAACAATTTGGACCCTTGGTTAAAAATGTTCCAGCGATGATCAATATGGTCAAAAGTATCGCTGCCGCTACCGATGATAAAGAAGCAGAAGAAACTGTCGAGGAGACAGCTGTTGATGAAAATGAAGAGACAGAAGAAGTCACATCTTCAAACGAAGAGGGAGAAGCTGATATAACACCAAAAGAAACAGCAAATCCTTCTAAATCTAAAAATAAAACGACACAACAAAAATCTATAAATAACAGAGAGTTCACGCCAAAATCAGCTTCACAACGACGAGGAAAAACAGTAAAAGGAAGTGCCATTAGAGAATCTCAAACAACCTACGAATTTAACGAATCCGATGACTTTAAATCCTCAACACCATTACTTTACGTTTAGAAGCTGCCACTGGGGTGTCGCCGCCACATGATTGTATTTGCGCCCCGCCTCCTTTATAATAAATGGAGATGTTATGAAGGAGGATTTTTCATGGAAATCATTAAAGTCGCTCCTCGTGGCTATTGCTATGGTGTTGTTGATGCCATGACCATTGCACGCAAGGCTGCCATTCAAGAGGATTTGCCACGACCCATTTATATTTTAGGGATGATTGTTCATAATCACCATGTCACAGACTCCTTTGAAGACGAGGGCATTATCACACTAGATGGCAAAACTAGACTTGAACTTTTAAATGATATTGATCAAGGCACCATCATTTTTACAGCACACGGTGTCTCTCCCCACGTACGCGCACTAGCTAAAAAAAAGGGCTTGACGACCATTGATGCAACATGCCCAGATGTTACCAAAACACATGATCTTATTCTAGAAAAGCAAAAAGAAGGATTTGAGATCATTTACATTGGTAAAAAAGGACATCCTGAACCTGAAGGAGCAATGGGTGTTGCACCCAACATTGTCCATCTAGTAGAAACCAAAGAGGATGTTGAATCTTTAACTATCCTAACAAAAAAAATCATCATCACCAACCAAACAACCATGTCAAAATGGGACGTTGCCGATATTATAGAGATGATCAAGCAAAAATATCCGCACGCTGAAGTCCATAATGAAATCTGCCATGCAACGCAAACCCGTCAAGAAGCCGTCGTTGAGCAGGCTCGTGATGCTGATTTGACCATCGTTGTAGGCGATCCAAGAAGCAATAATTCCAATCGCTTAGCCCAAGTTTCTGAAGAAATCGCAGGAACAAAGGCTTATCGTATTGCCGATCTCTCAGAGCTCAACATCAATTGGCTTAAAAATGGTGTCAAAACAGTGGCTATCACCGCTGGTGCTTCGACCCCTTCTCAAATCACAAAAGAAGTCATCTTATTTATTGATCAATTTGACCCAGAAGAGCCATCAACCTGGAAAAAAGAATCAAAATTAACAAGTCAAGATATTCTTCCAAAAATCAAGATCAAAAAGAAAACAGCTAAAACCAACTAAGCAAAAGATAAAAAGGAATTGAGACAGAAGGTTTTTTATGGGAAACGGTAAAAATAGTTCTGTGAAAAATAAGGCGAGTGAGAATAAAAGCGGTCTACATGTCCTAAGGCGTTCATCTTATGGGATTTGCTCCGCTTTATCCATGCACTATGGCACTCTTATAGCTCGTCATCACCTGCCCCTCATAGACAACCTGAGCTTAGCCTAGCGACTTTCCTGTTCGTATCCCTTCACATCATAAAAAGGTGAAGGGGTTCGTATTAACCTGAGATAAAAGCACATCTGTACCGTAACGATGTTCCATAAGAAAGGCTTTAAAAAAGTCCCCCACTTCTTTTTTCATGATCTGTTCAATATAATGACCTGCATCGACCATAGCCAAGCCATCCAAAAGCGCCTCATGACCCGTATGGTAGTAGATATCTCCCGTTACTAAAACATCGGCTCCTTTTGCCACCGCTCGTTTATAAAAGGAATTACCATCCCCACCAAGGACAGCTACCTTGTTAACCTTTCGCTGAAGATCCCCAATAACACGGACACCATCTAGTTCAAAAACCTGCTTAACCTGCTCAGCAAATGTCCTTAAGGACTGTTCGGTTGCTAAGTTACCGATCCTTCCTAAGCCATAGGCTTTCCCTTTATCTTGTAACGTATGAATATCATAGACAGCATCTTCATGAGGAACGAGGATCTCCACATCTTTAAGCTGTAAAGCATTCGCTAACCAATCATTCATTCCACCATCAGCATTATCAAGATTCGTATGAGCAACATAAACCGCAATATCATGTTTAAGGCACTTAGCAATGATTTTACTTTGCCCTTCATCTGTGCGCATCGTCTTTAAAGGATGAAAAATGACTGCATGATGTGCAAAGATAAGATCAATTTCATACTCAATAGCCTCGTCTACAACATCTTCGAGCACATCTAGCGTAATCATCACTTTTTTTATCAACTTATTCAATGTTCCAATCTGCAGACCAATTTTATCGCCATCCATGGCTAATGATTTTGGTACCCATTGTTCAAAAGCCTGAATAAGTGCTTGCCCATGAACAGGCTTCATCATGTAATCACCTCATCTATTAATGTCATTTCTCTTTCTATAGCCTTTCTTTTTTCCTTAATCATGTCCATATTCTGAGCTCTCTCCAAAGATATCAGAACATTTTCTCGCCTTTGACGCTCAGCCCGCCATTTTTTTTTGAAAATAGCTGACGACTGCCGGCGTAAACAGGGACCAAACCACAAATCCTCTAAGGATAAGTACATGGAAGAAGGCGCACCATACTTTGCGACAACGATCTCATAAATATGTCCATCTTCTTCCAAAATTTCTTCATTAATAATCCGCCACTTCTCTGCTTGCAACCATTCTCTTAAGCGCTTCTCCCCCACATTAGGCTGGAGAATCAATGTCGTTTGAGTGGTTAATTTTTGCTTACCTTCTTCCAGAATCGTGCGGATCAAATCCCCACCCATACCAGCGATAACAATGGCATCCACTTCACCGCTAGCGATAACATTCAATCCATTTCCACGGCGAACAGCTATGACGTTTTCCAACCCATGCTGCTTAACTGTCTCTTGTGCCAACCGAAAAGGACCTTCATTAATTTCTCCTGCTATCGCACTAACAATCCTGCCATTTATAGCCGCATAACATGGAAGATAGGCATGATCTGAACCAATATCAGCCAAAGTCGCTCCACTTGGAATATACATGGCAAGACTCTCTAAACGCTTGGATACAACAAATTCTTTCACATACATCACCACTCATTTAATCATTAACTACTATAGTATAGTGTTCAGATTTTTTATGAATTCAACTAAACGGCTGTCTACATCAAAAGCGACATGATCAAAAAACAAAGCGCCTCTCGTATAACCCGGAGCGCTCTACAACAATCGTTGCCTATTTCTTATTAGCTAACCATGTTGCCACTTTATCAGCAGCAGCACCAGAAATGACATTGGCCGGCATGCCACCTCCACCATTCTTAATCTGGTTTAAAATCGCAGCTTTATCCATACTACTACCAATTTTTTGAAGGTTAGGACCAATGCCGCCTTCAAGGTTATCTCCATGACAAGTTGAACATTTTTGACCAAAAATCTTATCCGCCGATAGGTTCACCAAATTTGCAGTGTCTTCTGTAGATGGTGCATTTTTCTTTTCCGCACGATCTTGTGCTATGTTTCCTCCCCAGACACCGATAACGATCATGAGAATAATGCCAAGTACTGCAATGGTGCCAAAAGGAACGAGAGGATTTCTTTTCATCAAATGTTCCTCCTTATTTATGTACACGGTCTCTAGGATGTATAAAGCATCATTATTTGATTATAATAGACTAAATCAATTCAATTTTACTTTATTTTTATCTAATTGAAAAGAGCAGTTTTACAATTATGGATAAAGTAAAATGATCTAAATGAATATAAAAAATACTTTACTAAGTGAAAAAAATATTTTCATTGTAAACGCTAGTTGTTTCCAGTTGAATCATCACATTGTCATTCTCCCTTTATAAAACCAAATTGGCTCAGAAAACCTCTTCGCTGACCTTCCCTGTGCATTAATGTGCCTCCTGGTCCATTCAAAAAGATCAAAAAATAGAATTTCTATATTTTAGGTGTCATCGCATTTTCAAAATGAAGCACATATGATATAATCGATTTGTAAGTGTTTATCAATCGAATAATAAAAGCTGATGTTACCTTTAAAGAATCATTCCCCTATTCTTAAGTCTATTTTCAAAAAATGTTTGTATTCTCCTTGTTGAGCAATCAAAAGAAGTCAGTAAAATGAAACTGACCATGATCAACATTTATTTCTATTTTATTTACCACGTTAATCCTACCTTATAACCGTTCAACCACAAGCACTTCACTATGTCCTTGTTTTAATAATTAGAGTCGCCCATGCTTTAAGCATTATAGCTAGTCATCATAAATGTCCAAATTCTCGATCTTTAGATTACCTTTTTAAAACAAAAAGTTTACTTCATCAAGGAAGTAAACTTTAAACAGACAAACGTTCAATGTTTATTCTAGAAAATCTTTAAGCTGCTTACTACGACTAGGATGTCTTAGCTTTCTAAGACCCTTTGCCTCAATCTGACGGATCCGTTCACGCGTTACACCGAACACCCCGCCCACCTCTTCAAGCGTCCTTGGACGACCATCATCAAGCCCAAAGCGCAATCTTAACACATTTTCCTCACGATCAGTTAAAGTGTCCAAAACACTCTCTAACTGCTCCTTCAGCAATTCATATGCAGCTGCATCCGAAGGCGCTTGAGCATCTTGGTCTTCAATGAAATCACCGAGATGAGAATCATCTTCTTCGCCTATCGGTGTTTCTAAAGATACAGGCTCCTGAGCAATCTTGATAATTTCACGAACTTTATCCGCTGAGATGCCCATTTCTTTACCAATTTCTTCAGGTGTCGGTTCTCTACCAAGGTCTTGTAGCAGCTGCCTCTGAACACGAATGCACTTATTAATGGTTTCAACCATGTGGACAGGGATGCGAATCGTCCTCGCTTGATCTGCTATAGCACGAGTAATCGCTTGACGAATCCACCACGTAGCATAGGTGCTAAACTTATAACCCTTTCTATAGTCAAATTTTTCAACAGCCTTAATCAGACCCATATTGCCCTCTTGAATAAGGTCTAAGAAATTCAAGTTTCGTCCTACATATCTTTTAGCAATGCTCACCACGAGCCTGAGATTTGCTTCTGCTAATTGGCGTTTTGCCTCTTCATCATCTTTTTCAATACGCTTAGCTAACGCAACTTCTTCATCGGCGGATAAAAGAGGAACATTTCCTATTTCTTTTAAATACATTCTAACGGAATCATTGAGCCTTACACCAGGTGGAACACTCAGATCATTGAGATCAAACTCCTTCTCCTTGCTCTCAGTACTATGAGCATGATTAGGATCATCAATTGTCCCTTCAAGAACATCGATACCTTGATCCCCCAAGAATTCATAAAACTCATCCATTTGCTCTGGATCTTGATCAAATGGTGCCAATTTTTCGGCAATTTCCGAATAGGTCAGCACACCTCTTTTTTTGCCTAGCTCCACCAACTTCTCTTTTACCTGATCAAAACTTAATTCCTGTTCAGTCTGTTGTTTACCTGACTTTTCAGCCATTTGATCTCCTCCTTCCAAAACTCTTTGTTTCATCGATGCCTCTCCAACTGCCTCTTCATAGATATGATTTCAGCAAGAATTTGTGATGCTTTCTCAAAATCCTGATTCCTTTCAGCCATCTTTTTTTCTTCCTCTTTTGTGTTTATTTCTGCCCATTTCGCATGCTGTAGGATCTCCCTTATATAGTCATCAATTTCTGCAGAAGTCACATCCATATTAACAGACATCATAGCCATTTCAGTGGCTGATGCTTTGACCTTTTGATCCTCAATGACCTGAACAAACGAAGCAATATCTAACTCGTGTCCCTCAGAATAAAAACCATATAAATAAGCAGCTAGTGCTTGGTGGGTAGTATCATTAAACGCCGCACCGATCTGATTTTGAACCTGCTTTGCTATCTCAGCATCATACATCATATGTGCCAATAAACGGCGTTCTGCCATCTCATGAGCTGGATAAAGCGTTCGCTTATTTTGCATTGACTGACTTTTTAGTTTCTGATGCTTACTCGGTTGTTTTTGCTGACGATAATATTGATACTGCTGTTGTTTCAAAGCATCAAGAGAGATGGAAAATTCATCAGACAGTTGGCGTAAATAGTGATCGCGTTCAACAGCTTTGTTTAGCTGTGCAACCTCCTGTAATACTTTTTCAATATAATGAAGCTTTTCCCCTTCGTCATTTAAATTTTTCCCAATTCTAAGATACTGCAATTTAAATGCCATCATCGTCAAGCTGACCTCTAACACTTCCTGTTTAAAGCGTTCACCACCGTAGCGATCAATGTAATCATCCGGGTCCATACCCTGAGGCATTCTAGCTATCTTAATTGTTTTTCCAGACTGTTTGAGCATCTCCGCGGCACGAAATGCCGCCTCGGTCCCAGCATGATCTGAATCATAGCAAATAATAATTGTCTCGGTATTACGGGTCAGTAACACTGCCTGATCTTCCGTTAATGATGTTCCCATCGATGCAACCACGTTGATAATCCCCGCTTGATGAGCTTTAATAACATCCACATATCCCTCAAACAAGATCACTTCACTAGTCCTTTTAATGGCAGCTCGTGCTAAGGGATAACCGTACAGAATTTTTCCTTTATGAAAGAGAGGCGATTCAGGACTATTTAAATACTTAGGCTTTTGATCATCCAGCACTCTTCCTGCAAAAGCAACAGGGCGATTGCGGTGATCATGGATAGGAAAAATGACACGATGACGGAAGCGATCAAATATCTTACCGTTCAATTCTCTCTTCGACAAAAGGCCAATGTTTACAAATTCATCGAGATGGAAACCACGACGTTCCAAAAATTTAGTGGCTGTTTCCCAAGCGTCCAAAGCATAGCCGATTTGAAAAGATTGAATAGTCTCGGGCTCAAAACCACGGGCTTGTAAATAATGTTGCCCTGAACCTCCGTAGCGTTGATCCAGCAAAAGATACTGATAAAATTTGGATAAAAGCTCCATTCCATGATATAATGAAGTCACATTATCATTCTTTTTGATTAATGAATTGTGACCGTCTGAAACATCAACTCCAGCTTTTTCACCTAAAAAGGCTACGGATTCAGGAAAGTCCATGCCCTCAATTTCCTGAATGAACGAAAAAAGATCGCCACCTGCCTTACATCCAAAACAAAAGAAAATTTTTTTGTCAGGTGACACAGAAAATGAAGGCGTTTGTTCATTATGAAAAGGACAAAGCCCAACGTAATTGCGTCCCTGCCTTTTTAATGGAACATATTCACCTACAACCTCAACAATGTCCAGAGACTCTCGTATTTGTTCAATAGTTTCCTCACCAATTCGCACGATAAGTCCTCCTTTCACACATTGGGATTTTCCTGTTTGCGTCGAATTAATGCCGTCAACCCTCGTGTAAATCGATGACGATCTTCATTTGTAAAAGGTTTAGGTCCTTTGGTATGCTTATTAGCCATCCTCTCCATTTTAGCAAGGTGACGAAGATGAAGGATTTCAGGGATTTGCTCATCTTCAATAACATCCCCATGAGGAGTAATAACATCAACCCTTCGGTTGGTCAGTAGACCTGCTAACCCCATGTCCCATGTCACAACAATATTCCCAGACTTAACATGATTGACAATATAGAGATCAGTGGCTTCACGATCCGGATCCACAATAATCCAATCGCCTTTATTATTGTCAGAAAGATGATTATAAGAAGCAACATAAATGACATTAATATTATATGCATGAGCCACCTTAGAAATTTCATCTTTCACAGGGCAAGCATCGGCATCCACATAAAGAAAGTTGCTGTCATCCCGTTCTGCTACTTGTCTGCTTTCTATCATAATTATTAGTTCGATATCTCCTTAAAAAATTCCTGCAATCAAAAGTATGTTTTAATTTTTCGAAAGTTATCGAATACGTGTTCGAAAACTATATATCCGTTATTTTTATCAGAAATATGTATTATAATACATTAAAAAAGTAATCTTCAACATTTTTTTGCTCAATACAACTGTTTTTTATCGTTTTTTCATTCTATAAAAAATTTCAATGATATGATTAGCAGTTTCTTCAACTGCTCGATTCGACACATTGATCACTGGACAGCCAATTTTCGCAATCACCCTTTCAAAATATTGAAGCTCTTCTTCAATCCTGGCGAGTTGTGCATAATTAGCATCGGAATTTAACCCCAGTGCTTTTAAACGTTCACGACGAATGTAATTGAGTTGTTTCGAATTGATGCGCAGTCCAAAACAATTATTTGGGTTGACTTTAAATAATTCTGACGGAGGATCTACCTCAGGAATAATTGGAACGTTAGCCACCCTTAATCGCTTCAAGGCAAGATTTTGCGACAAAGGTGTTTTTGAAGTTCGCGATACACCCACCAAAACGATATCGGCTCGCAATATCCCACGCGGATCCCGACCATCATCATATTTTACCGCAAACTCAATCGCTTCAACTTTTCGAAAATAATCCTCGTCTAACTTGTGCACCAAACCAGGCTTATAGGTTGGAGCCATCTGAAAAGTCTGCTGCATTTTATCAATGGTGGGACCCATAATATCAATGTATTCCACATGAGCTTTTTCTGCTTGCTCAATCAAGTAATGCTTGGTTTCTGGAACCACTAAAGTAAAGACAAGCAAAGCATGTTTTTCTTTTGCTGATGCAACCACTTCATCAATCGTCGTTTTATCCTTTACATAGGGCACACGTTCTACATCAATGGTTGTAGCTTGAAATTGGCTAGCAGCTGCCTTTACGACAAGCTCTGCCGTTTCTCCAATCGAGTCTGAAATAACATAGACTAACTGTTGTCCTATATTTTGAGTCATTCGCTCACTCCCTTATTCGTATCCCCTTTAGACAACTCACTATCAACATTAGCAACCCTTGATCTTAATTATAAGATTTTTTTCTTAAGATCGCATGAAAAAACTTGCCCTAAAAGAGCAAGCGCTTAGGATCTTTTAAATGGATCAATACCCTGTAATTGATCAATAAATTTTTTCGTTTTAAGACTCAGGCCCGAATATGCTTCATAATAGGCATCAATAACCATTTTCAATTCCTTTTTTGTCTCCTCCTTCAGAGCAATCTTCCCAATGCGATCTAATTGAATGTACTTAAACATTCGCAAAAGCTTAGCCGATGTGGAGGAAATCATGAGGGCGTTCGGATCCAAATGGTAACAGCAGCGACCAAGAATGCCACCTTGGCTGACAGAAAAAGCAACGCCTTCCTCACTCTGACCACATTTTGTACATCTGTCAACCTCAGCGTCAATTCCCAATACAGAAAGCATTTTGATCTCATAAATAAAGGTGAGCACTTGGGGATCTAATCCCTTGTCCATGTAATGAAGCAAACGATAAACCCACTCATAGATAGTAGCATCATGCACATCTTTATCTGTTAATTTATGAATGAAGTCAACAATATAACTAGCATAAGCCATCTTCTCAATATCTGCTTTTATGTATCTCAAAGGATTGATAGGATCTGCTTGCTGTAGTGTTCCCAGTCCCCTTCCCTTTGTAAATAAATAAAGGCCATAGGTTAAAAATTGAGAGCCTGCGGATAGCCTGCTTCGTGGTTTTTTTGCCCCTCTTGCCATCACGCCAACTTTGCCAAGCTCTTTGGTATAGAGTGTCACTATCTTATTTGTTTCACCATAATCCATCGTATGGATCACAATACCTTCAAGTTTGTATACCATCATTGATCACTCACATTCAATGCATCGGTTGCTGTTCATCCTCTTTTCCATCTTCTTCAGAATCAAGCCATTCATCCTGTTTCTCTATCTCCTTATAAAGCAGATAGGTGTCCAAGCTCCCAGTCATACAAAAGACCTTCCATGTAAAATCTACCATGGGTTAACCACCTTTCTTACTTTATGACGCTATAGATATAGGATTCTCTTTTTTGCTTAAAACATGAGAAGGAAAATAAGGAAATTATGCCAATCTAACGCATCAATAATCCTCTTTATTAAAACCATAATCACGTAAATAAAACGCTTTATCTCGCCAGCCTTTCTGTACCTTTACCCATAAGTCTAAATAAATCTTTGAACCAAGCAAAGCCTCGATATCTTTCCGTGCTCTAGATCCAATTTCTTTAAGCATGCGCCCCTGCTTACCAATAATAATTCCTTTTTGTGAATTGCGTTCCACGATGATCGCTGCATGAATATCAACCCGATTATTTTGTTTTACTCGCTCGATAGCATCAATGGTAACAGCGATAGAATGAGGAACCTCTTCCTCCGTCAAATGAAGAATTTTTTCCCGAATGAGTTCAGAAATAATGAAGCGCTCAGGATGATCGGTTACCTGGTCATCTGGATAATATTTGGGACCTTCTTCCAGATAATGACTAATTTCCTGCAGCATTGTATTCACATTATTGCCTTTACGTGCAGAAATAGGTATCGTTTCAGCAAAGGAAAAGACCTGGCGATAGGTTTCAATGATAGGTAAGAGCTGGTCAGGATACACCTGATCAATCTTGTTTAAAATCAGAAAAACTGGAGAATGACAAGACTTTAACCGCTCAATAATAAATTGTTCACCACGCCCATATCCAGCAACAACATCCACCATAAATAGAACAATATCTACTTCATTTAACGTTTGTATAGCAAGTTGAGTCATGAATTCACCAAGCCTATGCTTCGGCTTGTGTATACCTGGTGTATCAATAAAAATAATTTGCTCATCTTCGGTTGTGTACACGCCTTGAATCTTATTGCGGGTTGTTTGTGGTTTATCGCTCATAATGGCGATCTTTTGCCCCAGCAAGTGATTAAACAGTGTTGATTTCCCAACGTTCGGACGACCTATCAAAGCAACAAATCCCGATTTAAAGCTTTTTTTTGCAATCATTTCTCTCCATATCTCCTGACTTAAAGGCTCCTGGCAATAATTCATCAACTGTTGTCTCAAGCACGTCACCCTTTAAATTTGTTAAATAAACAGCCATTCCTGGGGGACAAAGCTCCGCCATCACTTGTCGGCATGCTCCACAGGGTGATACGGGACCCTCAGAATCAGCGGCTACAGCTAAAGCAATGTACTCACGATCTCCTTCAGAATAAGCTTTAAATAGCGCCGTTCTTTCTGCACAATGGCAAAGTGAATAAGCGGCATTTTCAATATTTATTCCTTTATACACTTTTCCACTTTTAGAAAGAAGAGCTGCTCCCACCGCAAAATGAGAATAAGGGACATAAGCAGCCGTCCTTGCCTCAACTGCTGTACGCATTAACTGTTCTTTATCCATAGCTAACCACGCCCTCTCATATATATTTCGATAAGATCAAAATCCCACCGATAATCGCAACCATCGCCATGACAACTACCGCACCGGCAGCAATATCCTTTACTTTCTTAGCCAGAGGATCCTCACTGAAAGTGCATAAATCTACGACACCTTCGATGGCTGTATTGATGAGCTCAGTAGCAATGACAAGCGCAATCAGCACTAATAAAAGCGCCCAATCCGTTTTTGATATATGAAGAATAAAAGAGACAATGATAACAAAGAGACCGACCACCGCTTGATATCGTATATTTCTTTCATTTTTAAAGGCCGTTCCAATTCCAGAAAACGCATGGCCAATCTTTTTGATCAATGATTGATTTCCATAGTGCTGTCGCATAGCCTAATTCCTGTTCAGACCATAAGAAGACAGCAACTCTTCTTGTAACATAAACATTTCCTTTTCGTCTTTCGGTGTCAGGTGATCATACCCAAGCAGGTGCAACAATCCATGGACTGTCAAAAACCCTAGCTCCCTCTCAAAAGAATGTCCATGCTCCTCAGCCTGCTCCTTTGCTTTTGGAATAGAAATGATGATGTCCCCTAAAATTCGAGGCATGTCGCCATCTACAATTTTCACTTCACCCTCACCCATTTCTTCTAAAGCAAAAGAAATCACATCGGTAGGTTGATTTTTATCCCTATACTGCTGATTAATCTCTTGGATACGACTGTTATTCACAAAGATAATAGATAATTCGGCCTCGCCAATGTTCAATCTTTCCGCAGCGTGATTTAACACACCATCAAGCAAGTCAAAACGTTCTTGAGATAGGGCTTGTATCTCATCTGTATAATCAATGGTCAATCCCATCTCTTTTCACCTCACTTTTCACTACAATGTACTCTTTGTATCATTGATCTCATCAGGATACTCTATTCGAGAATGAAAAATACCGGATAGTGTTTCAATAATAGAGTGTCTTACCGCATGAAGCTCCTTCATAGTCAAATGGCACTCATCAAGTTGACCATCTTCAAGGCGATCATTAAAAATACTTTTAACAAGCTCTACAATTTTCTCAGATGTCGGCTTTGACATTGAGCGGACAGCCGCTTCCACGCTATCAGCAAGCTCCACCACTGCCGCTTCCTTGGTCTGAGCTTTAGGCCCAGGATAGCGGAATTCCGATTCCGACACCTCCTCACCCTCTTCACGTGCTTTATGATAGAAATATTTGAGCAGTGTCGTCCCATGATGTTGTTCAGCAATATCAATGATTTCGCGGGGGAGCTTATGCTCTTTGAGAGTTTCAGCCCCATCATAAGGATGAGCAAGGATCACCCGCTTGCTCATCTGTGGAGATATACGACTATGCGGATTGACACCATTAAATTGGTTCTCTATAAAGAAGCGTGGTCGCTTGGTTTTTCCAATATCATGATAATAAGCGGCAACACGCGCAAGCAAACCATTAGCTCCAATAACTTCGCACGCCTTTTCTGCCAAGTTAGCCACCATCACACTGTGGTGATAAGTACCCGGTGCCTCAAGAAGGATTTTCCGTAATAATTTATGATTGGGATTTGACAATTCAATCAGCTTCATCGTTGATAAAATACCAAAAACCGCTTCAAAAAATGGTAGCAAACCTGTGGTCAAAACAGTTGCCAATAAGCCTGAAATCACTGAAAAACCCACCTGCTCCCCCAAATTAATGAAGTTAAAGCTACCGTTTTTAATAAGTAGGAGCCCAATCACGACCAGTACATTGACTCCTATAATAATTAACCCTGTTTGAATCAGACGCGGTCGCGAATAATTCCCTCTTAATACGAGTGCTCCTGCCAACGCTGAAAACAGCACATATAAGGCAATATGATAATCAAACATCATTGACGACAAGCTGTCTGATTGATAAATAAAACCACTACAAACAGCAAAGATGATACTGGAGACCATCGCAAGCCGCTTGTTTAATAATATAGTGATTAAAAGCGAACCGGCAGCCGCTGGTAACACTAACCCAATATTGTTGATATGCGTCAATTGAATAACATCGCCAAGATTGATGATGATCATGGTCATCAAAAAGATGCATAAATAGATAAGATACGCATTGGGTGGAGATCTCTCTTTACGCTTTAACTCGTGAAACTCCATCGCTATTAAAGCCGTCAAAAAAAAGACAAGAATCGCTAATCCAACAAAGGGAATGACATTAAATTGATCATCCATCAAGCCAACAACCTTTAACTTGTGAAGAACCTCGTTTGTGACCAGATCCCCTTTTTTAACAATGATTTCTCCTTGTCTAATAACAACAGGCTCAACTGTGTTAAGTGCATCCTCCTTATTCAGCTTCGTCGTTTTTGCATCAAACTCATAATTTGGAACAATATATTGATTAAATAGTTCCCTCAAAACATCATGCATCTTTTGAGATACAACCGTGGTCGGTATTGAATCAATGGCCTTTTGCTGCGTCTTTTCTAGCTTGCTCCACTTGATCTTATTGCTCATGGTTTCATATAGAGTTGAACTCGTGATGTCTCTCGTTCTTGAAAAATCGTGTTTTGAAAAGGTCAAGAGATTAGAAATCGTCTCTTTCGATAGATGATTATCACTGGCTTGATTAAGTTTCTTTTCAGCCGATTGGATTTGATCGTCTAAAGAAAGCGCACCACCCTTCTTAGAAGCATTTGAATCACCAGTACTTGTAGCATTATCTGTGCGTATTTTTTGCAGCACATTAAAAATATCATTGGTTTTTTCTACTTGGATCAGTGCTACATCTTTATTATATGTATAAGAGGTCGGTGCCTCAGAAATCGCCTGTTCACGCAGATCTTTTGTAGCCTGTCTATCAGTCACTTCAATAGGAGACTGAATGTCTTCTTTTGCAATTTGATGAAGCTTGATATCAAGGGTATTTGGAAGGACAACTTTTATCATACCAACATACGTAATAACGCCCAATAACATAAGAATAAACAACGAAAATAATGCATGTTGTTTTAGTTTGTCCCAATATGTCGACCAATTTATTAGACGCATGATTATTGATCCCCTTTTATCCTTTAACACCCGATTGAATTAGTGCTTTTCACCATAGGCCTGAATAATTTTTTGCACAAGTGGATGGCGTACAACATCCGTCTTTTCTAAAAAGATAAGACCAATACCTTTGATTCCCTGCAATGTTTCACAAGCAATTTTTAAGCCTGATACTTTACCTTTAGGCAAATCCACCTGAGTGACATCACCCGTCACAATCATTTTAGATCCAAATCCTAAACGTGTTAGAAACATTTTCATTTGTTCTTGAGTGGTATTTTGCGCTTCATCCAATATCACATAAGCATCATCAAGCGTTCTGCCACGCATATAAGCCAAGGGCGCAATTTCTATGGTGCCGCGATCAATCAATCTCAATGTATGTTCAGCCCCTAACACATCGTGTAGAGCATCATATAGCGGACGCAAATAAGGATCGACCTTTTCCTTCAAATCCCCCGGCAAAAAACCGAGACTTTCTCCTGCTTCTACCGCTGGACGCGTCAACACAATACGCTTGATCTGTCCAGCCTTTAATGCAGATACCGCCATAACAACAGCCAAATAAGTCTTACCTGTTCCAGCAGGACCAACACCAAAAACCATATCATTCGTTTTCATCGCTTGAACATAATGTCGCTGCCCTAATGTCTTAACCCGTATAGGCTTTCCCTTAGCATTGACAGCAATCTCTTCATCATATAAAACACTAAATGTATCAAGTTTGTCTGCCTCAGCAAGCTGAATGGCATAGACAACATCCCTCTCCCCAAAGGCAACTCCTTTTCGAACGAGACCCAACAAAGCATGAAGCACATTTTCAACAATCTGTATCGCTTGGTGAGAACCTGAAGCTGATATTTCTTCACCACGAGCGACAATTGAAAGATCGAGCTTTTCCTCGATGATTTTCAAGTGAGCATCTCCAGGACCAAATAAGTTAATAGCTTCGTTGGTATTTTCTAATTTAAAATTGATTGTCTCTAAAAGATGTTCTGACAAATTGACTCAATCTCCTTGATTCCAATTGTTCTGACTCTTATTAGTGTACCATACTCCCAAAGCTTAATTCTAATTTTTATCTATAAAAAAGAAAACTCACCGATTAGGTAAGCCTGGGCATCTAGATATAGTGATTGTTTTGTTTTTTACCTTCTTCGCTCTTCATCCTGCTGTTGTTTAGTTTGTTTTTTAAGTTTTCCTTTTCTTTCTTGAATTGAAAAAGCTCTAGGTTTAGCAATATCTTCTTCCACAATGAAAAAGATCTTCAGCACTAATTGTCCATCCACAATCTGTTGAGATTTTACATTTTCCTGTATCACCTTTGATTGTTCTCGAAGCCGTCGTAATAGATTGCTTCTCGCATCCTCTTTGCCGATTGCTAACGCCTGTTCTTCACTCAATTTTCTGTCGGTGCGATCATACTGACGATAATCCACCCGTTCATACGCAACAGGCAAGTTCCAAAATAAAAAATGAAAGGTTTTTGTCGTCTGTTCATGTTTTTCATATTTAAAAGGGTTCTTTTTAAACCCCCAAATCGGAATGTCCCATCCAAAAAGACTGAGCCTATGCTTCATATAGGTTGCCCCTGTATACGTTTCATAATTCGTTTGCAACGGCACCCTGGTCGTTGAATGGTACCATGTCTCTCCAATGACGTTCCCTTTTGCCGAGACAAAGCTAGGATCCTCCGCTTTGCCAATCGTTCCAGAGACCAATAAATCGCCTTTTTGTACGACTTGATCGGGAATGACAATAGATTGTCCTTTTTCTACATATACGTTATGAATCGTCGCTTCCTTAGCAGCAACGAGATCCCTAGGCCCTGTTATTTTTTCTTTTTTTGGAAGCTCTTTTTGCACAACATCAATCCGATAAGTTGTCCCTTTTTTCGACACACCGACCCAAGTCACCTTCGGCAATGCGCTACTTAAATCAGTTTCAATGGTATTTAAGGATGGAAGTAAGAACTCAAGAGCACCGACATAGATATGCTTTTTCTTTAACATTTTTTGAATCTGCTGCTCAACCTTAGCATCAGCCCCATTAATTTCAATATTCCAAACCATGTTTGACAGCATGAATATGATCAATAAACACAAGACAATGCCTATGACAATACCAGATCGCGCCATTAGTTTTTTGATGAGAAAAGGAAACCCATTGCGCTCATTAAAATGAATCTTGCACGATGTTTTTTTCAAAATGGGCTTAATCCGCTTGATATCCTGCAACATCATTGAACAAGACAAGCGCCGTTCATCCAAACGCTTGATATCCCAAATCACTACTCCCTCTCGTGCTGTTTGATTAATAAAAGCTTCTATTAACTGCCCTGTTACAATGATCGAGACATGGCCCAAAAATGCTTCATTCCAATTTTTTCTCACTGCACTTCACCCCGACTCAATAAACTCCACCTTTTTTATCATGCCCTCCAGTAAGATTTCTTCAGATAAAATGGTTTTTAAGACAAATTCTTGTCCATGTATGAGCAATTGTCCTGTTTCCAACGAAAGTCTGAGTTCTGTATTTGAGAAGGCGAGAACGCCTCTATGATTTTCAATATAAATGTGTAGTTGACCAATCATGGTTATCCTAGGTAAATCTAAAACAACATCAGAAGGTAAATCTGTATGATTAGCAAACCATGATTTTAATTGGTTTCCCCATCTTTTCGCCAAATTCACCACCTCTCTACCCACTTTATGAATCAATACATGAAAGTATCACTGGGTCATACCAGAAAGATCACCGACGACGCACAGGACGTGCTAGCTTCGGCGTTGGCGCACGGATGTGCCGGGTTTAGGCGAAGTTCCTTTTTTACATTCTATGATTTAAAATAGGAAATATTAATCACCCGCAGTCACATCACCCATGTGCAAGCCACAAGCATCAAAAAAACCAAAAAATAGCCCATGCAATCGCATGGACGACACACAGGACGTGCTAGCTTCGGCGTTGGCGCACGGATGTGCCGGGTTTAGCCGAGGTTCCTCTCTTAATGTTCCCCTCTCGTGTCACACTAAGGATTTTCAGCTGTTGCTTTTCCTGTAGGGGGCTTCGTAGGTTGCTTCCGTTCATTTTTATGTTTGCATCATCGAAAATTGACTGATCCTTTTTGTTCATTTTCGTAAAGGCATTATTAGTACTGAAATGGATGAGAGTGAAAGATGCGAGACTCCTTTGGGAATAACGCGTGTCCGAAGACCCCGCAAGAAAGCGTTTGATGCTTTCTGAGGAGGCTGAGGCCGTGCCCGAGGAAAACGAAGCATTCTGGAGCATCAATCCACATGCTAAATTAGAAAAAAAGGACACTGCCGCCACATCTCATGGATAATTAAAATCAGTCACTAAAAAAGAGCCTGATTATC
>Ga0154006_1000024_pt1 | contig 87768 bp, 75 predicted proteins | sample TSFL090MetaG_FD_104747 | JGI IMG/M metagenome (GOLD analysis project Ga0154006, IMG submission 104747) | Attine ant fungus gardens microbial communities from Florida, USA - TSFL090 MetaG | ecosystem: Host-associated > Fungi > Mycelium > Unclassified | place: USA: Florida, Wakulla State Forest...
AGAATTGAACAAATCGGAGCTGATGCCGTGCTGATCGGCGAAACGTTAATGAGAGCGGAAGATAAAAAAGCAAGGCTTGACGAGTTGCGCGGTAGACGATGACAAAAATAAAGTTTTGCGGATGATATAAACTGAGACTGCATCTGTGGCATTATAGGTACTAAGACCACCCGCTAAGAAAAATGATCCACTGAAATTTTTGATAAAAATCCAATCGAACATCTTACCTCCACTGCATCCTAGAGCAATGAAAGGTACAAAATCGGTGCTATTTTTTTAAATGGAACTATTGCCGCATGCTTTGAATGTCCATTTAGTGATTGAAGGCAACGAGTGTAAAGATAAAAAATAACAGGCGTGAATTCATTTACGCTGTTATAAACGGAAAAGGTGAAAAAGAAATGCCCAATCAAACTGGACGATTTGGCATTCACGGTGGACAGTATATACCTGAAACATTGATGAATGCGATTATAGAATTAGAAGAAGGCTACGACTATTACAAAGTCGATCCCGAGTTCAATCGTGAACTTACAGAGCTATTCAACGAATACGCCGGCAGACCCTCACGCCTTTACTTTGCCAAAAAAATGACAGAAGATTTAGGCGGAGCAAAAATTTATCTAAAGCGTGAGGATTTGAACCACACTGGCGCACACAAAATCAACAATGTCCTCGGTCAGGCACTTCTAGCAAAAAAAATGGGGAAAACCCGTTTGATTGCCGAAACAGGCGCAGGACAGCATGGTGTTGCCACCGCAACCGCTGCAGCATTGATGGGATTGGAATGCGTCGTATTCATGGGAGAAGAAGATACCATTCGGCAAGCACTCAATGTGTACCGTATGCGCCTGCTAGGAGCAGAGGTCAATTCTGTAAAGTCAGGAACAGCAACCTTAAAGGATGCCGTTTCTGAAGCGATGCGTGAGTGGACACGTCGTATTTCGGACACCCACTATTGCCTCGGCTCGGTCATGGGACCTCATCCCTTCCCTACGATTATCCGTGATTTTCAGGCAGTCATTTCAAAGGAAATGAAAGAACAGATTTTACAAAAAGAAGGTCGTCTGCCCGATACGGTGATTGCTTGTGTAGGCGGAGGATCCAATGCCATCGGCAGTTTTTATCACTTCATTGAGGATAAGGCGGTCCAGCTTATCGGCTGTGAGGCGGCAGGAAAAGGTATTGATACCTTGGAAACAGCCGCTACGGTCAATACTGGCAAGGTAGGTATTTTCCACGGCATGAAGTCCTATTTTTGTCAGGATGAATACGGTCAGATCGCCCCCGTGTACTCCATTTCTGCAGGGCTGGATTATCCAGGTGTCGGTCCCGAACACGCACATCTCCACGACATCGGCAGAGCAGAATATGTACCTATAACCGACGACGAAGCAATACATGCTTTTGAATACCTCGCCAAAACAGAAGGGATTATCCCGGCTATCGAATCGGCTCATGCAGTGGCTCATGCATTAAAACTTGCACCACAAATGGGCACAGACCAAATGATCGTTATTACTATTTCAGGAAGAGGCGACAAAGATTGCGCTGCCATTGCCCGATACAGAGGGGAGGATATCCATGAGTAATATACAAAATGCTTTTATGGACGGGAAGGCGTTTGTCGCTTTCATCACCTGCGGAGATCCAGATTTAGAAACGACAGCAGCTACAGTTCGAGTTGCTGTCGAAAACGGTGCCGACCTTATTGAACTTGGTATTCCATTCTCCGATCCAACAGCAGAAGGTCCGATAATTCAAGAAGCCAATTTACGAGCACTAAACGGCGGTGTTACGACTGATAAGATTTTTGAGTTTGTGAGAGAATTGCGCCGTGATGTTTTGGTACCTATCGTGTTTATGACCTATGCAAATGTAGTGTTCTCCTATGGTGCGGAAAAATTTATTTCCACTTGTCGTGAAATTGGCATAGATGGTCTGATTTCACCCGACTTACCTTTTGAGGAAAAGGAGGAATTTCAGCTGATTTGCCGTAAATACGATGTTGATTTGATTTCGCTCATCGCCCCTACCTCAGAAAATCGAATTGCCATGATTGCAAGGGAAGCGGAAGGTTTTATTTATATTGTTTCCAGCCTAGGCGTGACCGGACCACGAAGCGAAATAACAACCGATCTCTCATCTATTGTGAAAGTTGTCCGTGAACACACAGAGGTGCCTTGTGCTATCGGTTTTGGCATATCTACACCCGAACAAGCAAAAAAGATGGCGGATTTATCAGATGGTGCCATTGTCGGCTCAGCAATGATCAAACTGCTTAAGAAACACGGAAAGGATGCCCCCGAATATATCGGGGATTATGTGAAAATGATGAAAGCAGCTATACAACAAACCATTTAAGATAGTAAAAACCATTTTCTCAAAATAAGCCATCCTAGAGCCGGGCGAGCCGTCTATGAAAACATATCAAAAAAATTAAATCATTTGGCAATTATTCTAACCTCACTTAACTTTAAATCATTTTTAATTATTTTCTTATATTTAATAACACTTCTTTATCTTTTTTTCTTAATAGTTCATCCGGATTTTCATTTAAATCTTGAATCCAAATTAGCTCTATTCATTGCCCATTCGTACTCATATGTTGCTTCATTTAATTCAACAGAAATATATTTTTTATTAGTTTTGAATAAAAATAATCCATACTAAAAATAAAAAGGAAATACGTATAAATGTAACAAGATGTTCAATAATATTAACATGATATAATTGACATCATATTTCTAAAGGTTATAATAATAATTAGAAATAGGCGTTAAGCAGGGGGGGCAATGGCAATCACACCTAGTGGTTAGGCGTTGTCCCTTTTGTATTTTTTAAAATATCATATAAAAGTAATAATCTTCTTAATTCCGTGCTTAATTTTATTTCTCCTTTTTCCTTTAACTCCTCTAAATCATCAATTAAAAATCTCTTTAGTTCATCTAAATTTAAACTTTGAATATTAAAAGATAAAGTCTCATAAACCTTTGCTTTTTTTAAATCCTTTAGTTCAATTATTTCATTTAATTTATAATTGCTATCACTATTGTAGGAATCCTCTATAAAAGTATCATAATTTAACGAATATTCCAACTCTCAAAAATGCCTTACTCATCAATATTTTCAGTGGTCCTTATTCCTCAACCCTTTACAGCAATACAACCGTCTCGAGGTGCATCGTTTTATATATTTAATTTGACTGTTTTTTATTAAGCTCTTACAACAGAAATACGTTGCTGAATGTGAGTGCCTTTTACTGCTTCATCTACCATGGCAATTGCATAATCCGCATAGCTGATAATGCTCTCGTTTCGATTGTTAAGTGTCAGCTCCTCACCGCTCAAAATATATTTTCCAGTGCGCTCGCCATCTGCCTGAAAATCAAGCGCAGGGCTGATGTACGTCCATTTTACGTCTTTCCTCTCACGGAGTTCAGCAAACGCCTTTGCCATCGCTGCCGCCAGCGGCTTAAACATATCCGGAAAATCCGGTCCGTCTACAACACAAGCGGTATGCTCCGGGTTCACATACAGACTGCCCGCACCACCCACGACCAGAAGACGGGTATCCGTACCAGAAAGCATATCACACAGATGTTTCAGGGAAGTGCTATGCTGCGGAAGGGTGTCTTCTGTCCATACGCCAAAGGAATCAACGACGACATCGAATGCTTTCAGGTCTGCAACAGTTAAGTCAAATAGATCCTTTTTCAAAACCTTCTCCGTTGCACTCTTATTGTCGCTGCGAACAACAGCCGTCACATCCAGACCTCTTTCCAGCGCCTCCTTGACGATCAGCTTTCCTTCTTTACCATTTGCAGAAATTACTGCAATCCTCATTTTACATGACCTCCAAATTTTATTTTTTATTGTGTTAAAAGCTGTTTTCATGTTTGATGTCACTCTATTTGTTACAACCACAGAATAGCATACCTTCGAGAATAATGTGCTTTTCAGTTCCTTTCATTTTCAGATTAACATTCCCGTCCGCTCAACTCTCCCCCATTTTCCACAGTAGACCGGTTTACCAAGGCGTCTGAAACGCAAAAAAACCGAGAGCCAGAGCTACCTTAAAGTTAGATTGTTACTTTAACTTTTGGGGATGCAGCTCATTTTTATGTAAAAAATCCTTAAGCCTAAATCTCTATCAATGCTCTATATCTCCATATCGTTTATCAGATTTCTTTAAAAGCACCATACATAAGCAACAAAATACGGCGGTACCTATTGTCACGATTCCTAACAAGACACTTGAGCCATACGCGTCAAAAATTTTCCCTAGACCAATAGGTCCTAGCCCGCTCCCGAGAAAAAGTGAAAAGGCAAACATGGATACTGCGATAGCTCTACCGTTTGGTAACAAATCCGTCGCAAAAGTTTGTAACGTGGAATGGCAATAACTAAATCCTAAACCAAGAATAATAAAACCAATGGTTAACGCAACAACGCTTGGCAAAACCCAAATGACGCCAAATCCAAGTATCATCAAGGCAGAGCCGAGCATAGGCATCTTTTCCGCTGCTATATGTGCCAACATCCTGGAAATGGTCTTACTTCCAACAACCGCCCCAACACTATAAGTGGCCGTCAAGATACCTATGGTGAGATAGGATAAATGAAGGGTTGTCACGCCATATACTCCTAGAAAAGTAAAGCCACCGAAAAATACCAACCCCTCACAAAGAACTAATCCATAAATTTGCCAAGATTTCCTATTACGAAAAAGCTCGCGATATCTTTGATAAAATGGGATGGATTCTGTTTTTATTGGTTTTGGAGCCACACGATCTCGTCCACGATAAATGGAAATGAGTGAAGGAATACACGCTACCCCTAATAAAATGAAAAGAATACGGTATGAAAAAAACTGCGCCACTAATCCACCAATCACAATCCCTAATGCTTGACCAGTTGTTGAAACTGACATAAAAAAAGCAATAGCACGTGGTCTTTCTGAACGTTCAAACCAATCTCCAATTTGAGCCAATGTCGTTGGTATAATACCTGCGGCAAAAGCACCTGTCAGAACACGCAGTACCAATAACCAAGAATACGTATGAACTATGCCACACATGATCGTGCCTATCGCAAATAAACAGAAGGATACGAGAATGATAGTTATTTTCCCTAATTTCTCAGCAAGTGCGCCATAAAATAATTGGCATACACCATAAGGAATGGAATAGGCGGTCACAAGTAAAGCCACATGAGTAGTCGTCGTATTCAAAGCCACTGCCATGGCTGGTAACATGGGTGCAATAGCACGATTATCTGCATTAACCAAAAAACCACCTAAACTAAGCGCCCGTAACTTTTTGTTCGTGTCCAAGTCATACACCGTCCTCTAAGTTGTTTATTAAGTTCATAACCTACTTCCACTCAGTCAACGCCTCTTCTTTCTATACCTTTAGTCATATTTAATTATAGTGAATAGTGTATAAAAAAACAGGTTATAATTGCTATTTTCACGGATGATTTCTGCATATATTAAATGGGCATCAATGCCTTTTTAAATAACATACAAAACCCCTCCAAATATAGGAGGGGTTTAAAAAATATAAAGGGGATTATATGCATACCCATTATATGCCATTAAATAAATTTTGTAAATAACTGTTTTATTCTGTCTAATAATATATAAATTTTCAGCTGTCTAGCCCACATAAACCCTTTGTGAGGTTATGACGCTCCGCATCATTCATGATATTCATGTAATGACACCACTCCCCTATCCTTCCATGGATAGAGTAGAGTATTTTTTTACATAATCTGTTTCGTTGGACGAATAATAACTTCGTTCCACGTAGCATCTTCTGGTAAGTCAATCGCTTGTTTAATTGTCAACGCCACTCCATCTGCAGAAATGCCAAAATTTTCTTGGAATTTCTTAGCATTATCTTTCATTTCTTCATCGGTTATGGATTCTAACAATTCTGTCTTGATAGCTCCTGGAGATACAATTGTTACACGTACATTGGTTTCATTTTGTGCCATCTCTTCTCGTAAAGATTCACTAATTGCACGTACTGCCCACTTTGTCGCAGAGTAAACTGCGCTACCTGCATGTGCCATATGGCCGACAACAGATGAAATATTAATAATATGTCCAGAATTTTGTGTCTCCATAAATGGAAGTGCAGCTCCAATTCCATACAATGTTCCTTTAATATTAACATCAATCATAGCATCCCAGTCTTCTATTTTCTTTTGCTTTAATAATGATTGTGGCATAATTCCAGCATTATTTAACCAAACATCAATCTTTCCAAATTTATCCATGGATAATTTAGCTAAGTCCTCTACTTGTTCTACTTTTGTTACATCAACTATAGCATATACGGCTTCGCTACCCAGTTTTTCGATTTCTTTCACTAAGTTCTTCAAATGAGTTTCTCGACGAGCACCTAAAACCAACTTTACACCATCTCTTGCTAATAATTTTGCTGTTGCTTCTCCAATTCCACTAGAAGCACCTGTAATTACAACAACCTTATTTTGATTATTAGACATAATGCATAACAACCTTTCATTTTGAAATAATTCATACAAGCAATCTGTTAGAAGCAACTTCTTAATCACTTCTTCCAAATCTAAGCATTTATATGATTGTTCTTCCCTTCTTAGCTATTATGGCTTTAAGGGGTTATATTATTTATCCGTTTACTTTAAGCTTATTATTCTCTGATGGCCTCACACCCCAGATCACTTACCACCGAAACAAGAATATGGTTTTTCAGTACCTTATTTCTATTCTTTTCACCCCCTCCTACGAACACGAAATGCTTGTGAAGGTGCTTGAAATTAAAGATTTCTATAAAGTTCGTCGTTGTAGCAACGTTATAGTCTCCACATGAGTCGTCTGCGAAAACATATCGACGGGCTGAACCCTTTCAGTTTTAAAACCGCCCGCTTCCAAAATGCGCAGGTCTCTTGCCAATGTCGCTGGATTACATGAGACATAGATCATGCGTTCAGGCTGCATCTTAATAATAGTGTCTAACAATGCCTGATCACAACCCTTGCGCGGAGGATCGACAACGATGACATCCGGCGTAATGCCTTTTTCTATCCATGCGGGAATGATATCCTCTGATTTACCCACTTCAAACGTGACATTGCTCAACCCGTTTAACTCTGCGTTCACCTTAGCATCTTCAATCGCTTCGGGGACGATTTCAACCCCATAAACACGACCAGCCCTTTGAGCAAGAAACAAAGAGATTGTCCCAATTCCACAATAGGCATCGACGACAGTTTCCTCACCATTCAGTTCAGCGTATTCCAATACCTTCTCATAGAGTACATGCGTTTGATCAGGATTTACTTGATAAAAGGAATTCGGTGAGATCACGAACTTTACCGTTCCAATTTGATCGTAAATCACATCTCTTCCCCAGAGAATTCGGGTTTCCTTACCGAAAATGGTATTCGTTCTCTTCGTATTAATATTTTGAGCAATGGATTTGATCTGTGGAAACTTTGTTGACAATTCCTGAATGAATTTTTTTCTAAAGGGTAGATCATGTCCATTGGTGATCAGCACAACCATCAGCTCACCACTGATTTTACCGATCCTAACCACAATATGCCGTAGCGTTCCACGGTGCTTTTCTTCATCATACGGATGGACACCGTAGGTTCTAGCAATCCGTTTGACCTCTTGAATGACTTCATCATTGACAGAATCCTGAATGAGACAGTGATTCATATCAATGATATGATGACTGCGCTTTTGATAAAATCCTGCGATCAGCTCACCTTCACGACTAGCTACGGGAACCTGCGCTTTATTACGGTAATACCAAGGCTCGTCCATTCCCAACACAGGAAGCACGGAAATATGCTCCAAGCCGCCTATCCGTGCTAGCGCCTCACTGACTTGCTTACGCTTATAATCAAGCTGTCCTTTATAATTCAAGTGCTGAAGCTGACATCCACCGCAACGACCATAGATCTCACAAGGTGCATTAATGCGCTCTGGGCTTTCTTTTAAAATCCTCATTTTTTTCCCAAAACCGTAGGCTGACTTGACCCTTATCACTTTGACCTCTGCTGTTTCCCCAGGAAGAGCATCAGGAACAAACAACGTATAGCCGTTCACCTTACCAACACCAAAACCATCATGAGACAAATCGGAAAACGTCACTTCTACCGTATCATTTTTTTGTACCGGCAACGCATCAATCATCATGTTCACTCACTTTAAGTTATTGGGCTCTCAGAAAACGAACCAAGAGACACTCTGTCCCCGTTTATTATACGTTCTCTTCGACTGTTTCAGCTATATGTTCATTCCAACGATCCGCTGTTTCCTTGGGAACAATCAGCTGGAAATGATGGGGCAGGCTGCTAAATACACCTGGGAGTAATCCACCGTACTCACCATCTAAGTTTAATTGCATTTTTTCTTCATTATCAACCTTGACGTAAGCTGCCTTAGTATATAAAACCTTGGGATCTTTGATATGCCCCCCTTTCAAGGCGAGACGAGCTAGACGAATGAATTCAGCTAAATTGCACTTTCTTAACACCACAAGATCAAACATACCATCATTATAAGAGGCATCAGGTGCAATTTTTTCAAAGCCAGCCACCGAATTCGTATTGGTAACAAAAAACAACATGATATCTTCTTCTAGAAAATTGCCATCGTATTCAATGCGAACATGCGTTGGTCGGATGGAGGGCAGCATCTCTATTCCCTTCATGTAATAAGCAAGCTGACCAAGCATTGTTTTAAGCCTGCTTGGAACTTCATAGGTGAGTTCAGTCAGCTTGCCACCTCCGGCAATATTAATAAAATATTGGTGGTTAACTTTACCAATATCCATAGGAACCTCGTATCCCTCGCACAAAATATCACAAATCTTTTCAATATCCTTCGGCATGTTAATCGCCCGTGCAAAATCATTGGTTGTTCCCATAGGAATGATAGCTAGTTCGGGACGATGAGGCTGCTCAGCCATGCCATTTACCACCTCATTAATCGTGCCATCTCCTCCAGCAGCTATGACCAAATCAAAGCCACGTTGCACAGCATTTCGCGCACTTGTTGTCGCATCTCCTACTCCCTTTGTCGCATGACATGAGGTTTCATAGCCAGCACCCTCTAACCGTTCAAGAATATAGGGGAGATTGCGCTTCATAAGTTCCCGACCTGAAGTCGGATTATAGATTAATCTAGCTCGCTTCATAATTTAATCACCTTCGTGTGAAATTAAAAAAACCGTTCTAACCGTTCATAAAAAGGCAGCTCCCTATAATTGGGAAAGCTGCGCATTTACTTTATATTATAGTGGAATGACATCCAAAAAGAAAGCATTAGGGAAGCTACCTAATAAACATACTATGTCATGTATAAAAAAAGTATACACATTCCTGCCGTAATCATGAGATACCTATCAAGTTCAGCAGCTTCATCCTTATATTAGCAAAGGAATTGCTTATTTTATCTATCTTTTCTCCATTTCTTCTAAAATGATTTTATTCACCATTGGTGGGTTGGCTTGACCCTTGGTCAGCTTCATGACCTGACCAACGAGGAAACCAAGAGCACGATCCTTCCCATTTTTATAGTCAATGATGGATTGATTGTTGGCATCGAGCAAGGGAATAATGATATCCTTCAGCGCTCCTTCGTCTGAAATTTGTACTAAACCCTTTTCTTGAACGATTTTCTCTGGATCACCACCTGTGGTGATCAACTCTTTAAAAACCTTCTTTGCCAATTTGGAAGAGAGCGTTCCTTTTTCAATGAGTTGAATCATCTTAGCAAGAGATTCAGATGTGAGTGGTACATCCTCAATTTCTTTATTTTCATTGTTAAGATAAGCAGAAACCTCACCCATAAGCCAATTGCCCGCTTGCTTGGAATCGGCACCCGCCTGTATCGTATTTTCAAAGAAATCTGCTATCGATTTGGTTTGTGTTAATACCGCAGCGTCATAAGCAGGAATCCCAAATTCATTGATATAGCGCTCTTTACGAGCATCCGGAAGCTCAGGAATTTCGGTGCGAACCTTTTCCTTCCAAGCATCATCAATATGAAGCTTGACAAGATCAGGCTCTGGGAAGTAACGGTAATCATCCGACCCTTCCTTCACACGCATAAGGATGGTTTCCTTCGTCGCTTCATCAAAGCGACGCGTCTCCTGCCCGATAACACCACCAGTAAGCAAGACACGCTCTTGACGGACTTGCTCAAACTCAAGACCTTTTTGCACATAGCTAAAGGAATTGAGGTTCTTCAGCTCTGTCTTTGTTCCAAACATTTCTTGACCATAGGGACGCAAGGAAAGGTTAGCGTCACAGCGCAGAGAACCCTCCTCCATTTTGCAATCGGACACACCCGTGTATTGCATGATCGCTTTCAATTTTTCAAGATAGGCATAAGCTTCCTCAGGCGTACGCATGTCCGGTTCAGAAACGATCTCAATCAGTGGTGTCCCCACACGATTAAAGTCAACTAAAGAGCCCTCCTCTGTGTGAGTCAGCTTGCCTGCGTCCTCTTCAAGATGCAGACGGGTAATGCCAATCCGCTTTCTTCTGCCGCCCACTTCAATCTCAATATAACCATGCTCACCAATAGGTTTGTCAAACTGAGAAATTTGATAAGCCTTTGGATTATCAGGATAAAAATAGTTTTTGCGATCAAACTTAGTATCCGTAGTAATCTCACAATTCAATGCCATCGCCGCACGCATAGCAAAATCAACAGCTCGCTTGTTTAAAACAGGCAAGACTCCCGGATGTCCTAAACAAACTGAACACGTATGCGTATTGGGTGGTGCGCCAAACTCGGTTGAACAGCCACAAAAAATTTTAGAATGGGTTTTCAATTCCACATGGACTTCAAGTCCGATGATTGTCTCAAAATTCATTAAGCATTCACCCCTTCTAAAGACGGCGCCAACTTAAAATTAACCGTTTGTTCATAAGCATGTGCGGTACGATAGACGGTCGCTTCATCAAATGGCTTGCCAATAATCTGCAACCCAACAGGAAGCCCCTCTGCCAGACCACATGGTACACTTATCGCTGGTAACCCGGCGAGATTGACAGGAATGGTCAAAATATCATTCGCATACATCGCCAATGGATTATCAATCTTTTCACGGAGCTTAAAGGCAGTCGTATGCGTTGTCGGTCCTATAACAACATCGAAGTTTTCAAAAATTTTCTCAAAATCACGCTTGATAAGTGTCCTGACCTTTTGCGCCTTTTGATAATAAGCATCATGGTAACCTGAGCTGAGCATAAAGGTTCCCAGCATGATGCGACGCTTGACCTCAGCACCGAAGCCTTCGCTACGTGTCTGTTTATACATATCCACCAAATTATCCGCTTCTATACGCATACCATAGCGCACACCATCAAAGCGAGCGAGGTTCGCTGATGCCTCTGACGAAGCTAATAAATAATAAGTCGCAACGGCATATTTCGAATGTGGAAGCGATACTTCCTCAACGAAAGCTCCTAGAGATTCCAATTGAGCAATAGCTTTTTTAACGGCTAGGCTCACACCTTCGCTTATACCTTCGTCTAAATACTCCTTCGGTACGGCAATGCGCAGTCCTCTTACTTCTCCAGTCAACGCTTTTGTAAAGTCCGGGACATCAATCGCCGCCGATGTCGAATCTTGAGGATCAACGCCACAAATGGCTTGTAAAAGATGGGCATTATTTTCAACTGTTGTTGTGAGCGGTCCAATTTGATCCAGTGAAGAAGCAAAGGCAATCAAACCAGAACGTGAGACACGACCATAGGTTGGTTTCATCCCTACAACGCCACAAAAAGCGGCTGGCTGACGAATAGAACCACCTGTGTCAGAGCCAAGAGAAAATGGCACCATGCGAGCGGCAACTGCTGCCGCTGAGCCACCGCTAGAGCCTCCTGGTACCCGATTTAAATCCCATGGATTTCGCGTTGTATAAAAGCTGGAATTTTCATTAGAAGAGCCCATCGCAAACTCGTCCATGTTAAGCTTACCAATGACAATGCCTTGCTGATCTTGAATACGTTCAACAACCGTGGCATCATAAAGCGGTTCGAAGTTCGCAAGAATCTGGCTTGCAGCTGTCGTTTTTAAACCTTTGGTAACAATATTATCCTTCACACCAACGGGAAGACCAAATAATGCTTTATGTGCTTGACCACTTTCCGCATCCAATGCTCGTGCTTGCTCGTGTGCCACTTCTTCATTTAAAGTTAAAAAAGCGTGAATGCTCCCATCGATTTTCTCAATATTTTCATAAACTTCATCTATCAATTCTGTAACGGAAAGATCCTTACTATGTAATCTATCCTGCAAAGCTTTATAGCTCTCATCAAATAGGACCAAGCGATTTCCCTCCTTTTTTCATTAATCACCGATGACTTTCGGGACTTTGACTTGTCCATCCTGTTGTGCGGGAGCGTTTTTTAGCGCCTGCTCACGATCGAGCGCATCATGTACAACATCCTCACGAAGGACATTTGTCATGTCAAGAACGTGAGTGGTTTCTTCAATATCTTCAGTATCCAGTTCATTGAGCTGTCCTGCGAAGTCAATGATATCTCCCAGATCCTTCGCAAATGCCTCAACTTCTTCTGTAAAATTTAAACGTGCTAAATGAGCAATATATTTGATTTGTTCCTTTGAAATCTCTGTCATGCTTTCACCTCCACCACACCATACACTAATAGTTAAATAATACCAAAACACACGGATAATAAGCAACAAAAGGCTTATCCCTGCGCGATGTGCACGTAGGAAAATCCCTCATTTCATTTCTCTCTTGATCGCCTTTTGAATACTGTGCATGACCTCATCTATATAAGGCTGAAACACCCAGTCCAAGCGATTGTCTTTTGAAAAACTGACAGGCGGACTTTTTTGAGCCAATTCCCCAAGCTTTTTCAAAGTGGAAGGAGTCGCTGACCGGCGCTGGCTCATCATCGTCAGCTTCTTGGTCATCTTCCATTTCTCATCCATGTCGACAGCCCATTTGATAACAGCAGCAATTGTATGATCACAAATCACCGCGTCATCTGAACAGGAACACGTGAAGAGCGCTTTATCTAAATGGGGAAGCCCCGTCTTATTCACTCCTTCAAAAAAAGCAGAAATACTGTACTTTTTTGAGTCATTGACTGTAGCCGTAAAGCCAAAAATCTTATCCTGAAAATCTAAAACAGCATGTTGATTATATAGAGTAAATCCCCGTAATCTTCGTTGAGAATCTGTCAAGGCAAAGAAGCGATTGAGCCATTCTTTCAGATCACGATCTGACGTGATATCAGCAACTCCGGTAATCAACTAACCACCTGCTTCCTCAACTGAATAAGCTCTAGAATTTCCTTATCAGACATCTCTGTTACCCAGCCTTCTCCACTGCCTAAAATTTGCCCTACCAGGCTCTTTTTCTTCTCAATCAGCTCATCAATACGCACCTCAAGCGTTCCCTCGGAAATGAGCTTATAGACATGGACATTGCGCTCTTGACCAATTCTGTAGGTGCGATCAGTTGCCTGCTCCTCCACTGCTGGATTCCACCAACGATCATAGTGAATGACATGATTGGCATTGGTTAAATTAAGCCCAAATCCTCCCGCCTTAAGTGAAAGAACAAAGACACCTTTCTGCCTATTATTCTGAAACTGTTGTATCATCTTCTCTCTCTTAGAAACAGGCACACCACCATGCAAAAACTGCATCGACACATCCTTATACTTTTGCTCAAGCAAACGGATTAACATATGTCCCATCTTGACATACTGTGTAAAGACCAACACACTTTGATCTTCTTCTAAAATCCCATCAACAATCCCAAACAAGCTAGCAAGCTTCCCCGAGGTCACCCTCTCCATGTCTTCATTTACTACAAGACATGGATGATCACAAATTTGCTTTAAACGTGTCAAAGTAGATAAAATAAGACCCTTGCGATGAATACCCTTTGCCTCAGATAGATGTGTTTTCAAATCTCCCACGACATTCTGATAAAGAGAAGCCTGAATATCTGTTAAATGGCACAGAATTTTTTCTTCATTTTTTTCAGGAAGATCCTTAATAATGCGACGATCCGTTTTTTCTCGACGCAACAGGAATGGCTGAATCAAGCGTTTAAGCAGGAGCGATTTGCCCTCATCACCATGTCTTTCAATAGGGGTGATAAATTCTCTCCGAAAACTCGCAAGTGACCCCAAATAACCCGGATTAAGAAAATCCATGATGGACCAGAGCTCCTCCAAGCGATTTTCAATCGGCGTTCCTGTTAAAGCAATGCGGTGCCTTGCAATATAATGGCGCAAGGATTGCGTTTTCTTTGCCGAGGGATTCTTAATAGCCTGAGCTTCATCCAAAATAAGTGCGGACCACACCTGCCTGGCAAGATAGTTATCATCATTAACGATCAATGTATAGCTAGTAATCACGACATCAACATCTGTTAATCGATCTTCTAAGCCCTTCGCCGTCACACGATTCGAACCATGATGAACATACACAATCAAATCAGGTGCAAAAGCCTTGACTTCATTTACCCAATTTCCAATTACGGAAGTCGGACAAACAATGAGCGCAGGTTCATCAGGATGATCGCTATAATGCTTAAGTAGATAAGCGATGGTTTGGATCGTCTTACCCAAGCCCATATCATCAGCTAGACAACCACCAACACCGTTTTCTTTTAACTGTGATAGCCAGCTATAGCCACGCTTTTGATAGAGACGCAACTCACCATTTAAGCCAAGCGGCACGCTTTTATTTTTTGCAGGTGGACGTATGAGCATCGTAAGATAATCATCCAGCTTAGCATCCAGCTGAATAGCAATTTGATTGGAACGATCATCCTTTTCAGCTAGAGAAAACTTCAAAGCATCAGCGAAGGGTGCGCTTTTATTCAGCTTCATCCCTGTCGCTCGCAATTGACCATAAAGCTTATTTAGCTGTTCTAAGGGCAGTTCAACCCATTCACTTCCATTGTGATGAAAGCGTCTTTGTTCGCGAACAAGGCTTTCAAACTGTTCAGCACTTAAGATCAAATCACCAATCGAAATCCGCCAATCAAAATCCACAATAGAATCTAACGTAAAGGCAGAAGCATTCGTCCCGATACCAACGTTGACCTGCACGCTATCCTTGCTATTGTCACGAATTTGCAACCATTCAGGAAATAGCATTTGCACAGCTTCTTCTTTCAAAGCTTCCTGATATTTATACAGATCAAGCACCTCATGTGTGCGCAATGTCACATCTGGATGGAGCTGTAGCTTCCTCAAGCGTTTATTATATAAAGTCAAATAATCAATGCGCTCATATACCCATTGCATAAGGCGCTTTTCCTTCCCTTCAAGCAGTTCCTCAAGTGACACATACTCTAGGTGATGCTTTGATCCCTTGAAAGCTCGAATAATAAGCTCCGCCTGCCATTCTGCGCCAGCAGTAAAGGGGTATGTTCTGTTCTGTGGACTAAAGTGAAGATCAATCTGAATAGGCTCCAAGCCTTCTTCAAGATACGCTCGTTTAAACGCTACGATTTCACGCTCTGTTTCCAACTCATAACCAACTTGAATCAACTCGCGTGCGTCCTTTTGAAAGGCAAGGTAGTTATTCATTTCATGTGGATCTTCAGTCATTTTGTAATAAGGAAGCGGCTGTGTCATCAAGTGATAAAACCACTCCACCGTTTTCTTTTTATAAAAATCTTTCTCCGGCCAATCCATCAGATCATATTGATAGCTAGAAGTACCATAATGGCGAACCAAATGATCTACCCAGCTATCTAACACAGCGTACAACCAACGCCTCAGTGGAAGATGAGCCACAGAGGTCGGTGATAGGGCTTCTTCTGGAATGCGATGAAGCCAACGCACCAGCGTGCCTGAATCCTTCAGCAACGCCTTCCGCAACACCCATTGTGCAGAGAAATAAGCCATACTATCGTTGTGAATAACCGTAACCATCGGGTAAAAATGACCATTCTCAAGCAATAATGAAATCCCGCTTGCCAATTCCTCAAAAAAGCGGCATGATTCCCCTGGTACGATCCACCGTGGTAGCGCATGTAATAATTGCTTAGATAGCAATAATTCAAAAGCTGCCTCCATTGAGATATAGATACCCTCAGTGCTAACACGCTGTTCTTTTTCTAACTCAATTTTTCCCGAAACAGCTTGCGTATTTTCCAAAAACTCTCGCCATGCCCCACTAGCAGAAAGCTGTTTGTTTATCGTTTTATTGAGTGTCCGTGCGATAGTCCCATTGGAATGGGTCAACCAAAGAAAAAAAGCAATTTTATTGCCTTTATCTGCTACAAACGCTATGTTTAACTGCTGATCCATGACTAACACCTCATGCTTCCAAGCATGCCCCTATCCAAAAAATAACTCACAAAAAACAGTGTCACCATTTTTTGCCCTTCCTATGAATATAACATATCTCAGCTTAAAAATCTGATCTCACTTGAAGATTTGATAAAGGAATTAGCTAACGAGACCAGCCAACAAACCACTGTAAATCTGATTCATTCAGCGTGCGTTATGCCTTTTCCTGATGTCTTTGCTTGCCCCGCTCACCAGAACAAACACTAAGCATCAACAAAAAGAGGCTAGCATAACCCCGGTTCATTACCGGCTTCACACTAGCCACTCACTTCTTCATATCATCTCAGCTATCTCACAAACCCCACTTTCGCTATCGTTCTTTCTATAAGACACCATGAACCTTTTTCATATTAGTGTGTGGCACCGTAGACATAAACAAAAGGTTTATCCATACCAGGCTGTTCAACAATAACGGCTTCAGGCTGAGATGTTGAATCACCGATATTGATTTGAATAGGAACGTCAAAAGGATTATTATTCTGCAATAAGCTCGATATATAGTTGGCAAACGAGACAACCTCTGTTTCATCAAAGAAATTAATGGTGATGGTCATCGTCAAATTTTGAAGTTTATTTCCTACGATGAAACCTTGACCAATGACATCCGTATAATTTGGAAAATAACTTGTTATTTTACTCTTAAACTTTTGGAATTTACCACTGTCATCCGCATAATGATTATCCGCTTCGTCTGAAGGAAAGAGGATGTTATTCTCACCTGTACTCTTCCATTTGTTAATAGAATGTGCCGAATCACCCGCCGTTCCAACAGCGTAAAAATGCCCAGGTGCATCATAGCCAGGAGCTGATTCTATATATAAAGCAATAAACACAGGTACATCTTCTAATCCCTTAACCTGACGGATGCGTTGCAAGACTTCGTTCGCATAGCTCTTTCCTTTTTGCATCTGCTCATTTTTATTTAAAGTCACGTCAACAGGGTAGGTCTTTCCCGTCTTGTTATAAAAAATGCTTTGGCTGTAGACGGAATTCATCGATATAGCTAATGAAATCCCACCTAATTTACCATTTTTCGATAGATAATCCTGCTCTAATACATAACTCAATTCTTTTGGTTTATCAGCAGCCTGCTGTCCAATATCGCTTCCTTTTCCATAAGAAGGATTTAATCCCTGCTTATTGACGCTAGGCAGATCCGAGGATTGTCCTTTCCCAGGCTTGCGAGCAAGCATTTCATTAATCAAATCCGTACTGATATAGTCACCGCTTTGAAAATAATATTTGCCAGGGTCATAGACACTTTTAGATAGGCGCATCAACCCCGTTTCCAATTCATTAATGTCTAAGCGATTATTGACGCCGAACGTAATATATCCGCGCGAAGGACTTGTCTTATTTGAATGCCAAAATTGATAATCCTTTTTGCTATCTGGTGACACAATGGTAACATTCTCATTTTTGCTTTTTTGTGTGTGTTTTAACATTTGCTGCTTATCATTCTGAGACCATGGCATGGTGCATGCTGTTGTTCCAACCAACACAAACAACAGGCACAATCCTAAAAACACTCGTTTCAAAACTGTCAACTCCTCATTTGTACAATGTGACTGACTCCGCTCCCCCACCTAGACACGATCTGATGAAGACATCGCTAGACTGAAAAACCTTCTTTAATCTATTCAACAGCTACCGATGCCTCGCTGACTCAAAATACATTTTACCACGATCATTTTTTTATGCCACGAACGATGGGTCACTATTACTATTGGTTAACAGCCGCTTCCTCTAACGCTGCCATAAATTGTGCCTCATCCCATACTTCTATATTCAGACTTTGCGCCTTTTCAAACTTTGATCCTGCTCCCTCACCAACGATGACCAAATCTGTCTTTTTGCTCACATTTGAGGTAACCTTTCCGCCCAACTGCTTGATTTTCTCCTGAGCATCGTGACGTGACAGCTGCTCCATCTTACCCGTTAATACAATGGTCTTATTAGCAAACGAGGAATCAGCAACATCCTCCTGACGAATGGTGGCACCAGTATAAGTCATAGTCACGTCATGGGATTTCAACTCATCAATTAAGGTAAGGAAATCTTCATTTTGGAAAAAGGTAAGGATGGAGTCCGCCATCTTCTCACCAATTTCGTCAACAGCTAATAGCTCATCCCGTGATGCAATCATGAGCGCATCAATAGTCTGAAAAGCTTCTGCCAATGTGCGTGCAGCCTTTTCCCCGATAAAACGAATGCCCAAACCAAAAAGCAATTTCTCCAATGAATTTTGCTTCGATATGTTGATCGCCTCTAGCAAATTCGTTGAAGACTTTTCTCCCATGCGTTCCATAGTAATCAAGTCGGCAAAGGTGAGCTGATAGAGATCAGCAACATCCTCAATCAATTCTTTTTTAAAGAGTTGAGTGATTACTTTTTCTCCTAAACCGTCAATATTCATGGCATTTCTTGAAACAAAATGGATGAGCCCCTCACGAATTTGCGCTGAACACTTAGGATTAATGCAACGCAAAGCTACTTCTCCTTCCAGGCGTACCAAATCACTGTTGCATTCTGGACAGGTCTCCGGCATATGAAAAGGCGTTTCCTTTCCAGTTCGTTGATCGGTTAAGACATTAACAACCTCAGGAATGATATCCCCCGCCTTTTTGATTACAACATGATCCCCAATACGAATATCCTTTTCACAAATGAAATCTTCATTATGGAGAGAAGCGCGTTGAACTGTTGTTCCAGCGACTGAAACAGGTGCGAGAATCGCAGTGGGAGTGATCACTCCTGTACGTCCAACACTCAACGCTATGTCTTCAAGTGTTGTCAGGACTTCTTCAGCAGGAAATTTATAGGCAATTGCCCACCTTGGGCTTTTTGCAGTAAAGCCTAGAACCTGCTGTTGATCAAGAGGGTCAACTTTAATGACAATGCCATCAATATCATAGGTTAAGCTGGGACGCTGTTCCACCCAATAGTCAATGAATGTGATGATCTCATCTATGGAGCTACAGCATCGCCACGCTGGGTTTGTCTTTAATCCAACAGATTGGAGCCATTCAAGTCCCTCACTATGCTTTTCTATCGAGTGATCATAGCTATTAGCAATCTGATACAGGAAGATATCTAAATTGCGCTTCGCAGCGATTTTAGGATCTAATTGTCTTAAAGAACCGGCAGCGGCATTACGTGGATTGGCAAAAAGAGGCTGCTCCACCTTCTCACGTTGCCGATTCAGGTCTTCAAAAGAACGTCTCGGCATATAAGCTTCCCCACGCACTTCTAGATTAATTGGCTCAACTAATTTTAGAGGAATAGAAGGAATCGTTCGCAAATTTTGAGTAATATCCTCGCCTGTCGTTCCGTCCCCCCGAGTGGCTCCGAGAACCAGCTGACCCTTTTCATAGCTGAGAGATACAGCTAAACCATCAATCTTTAATTCACAGACATAGGTCACCTGATCACCGACAATCTGCCTCACCCGACGGTCAAAGTCACGGATATCCTGTTCATTAAAGGCATTTCCAAGGCTCATCATAGGTGTTCGATGTATCACCTTATTAAAAGCTTCTGCAGGGGCGGCAGCGATTCTCTGTGTAGGAGAGTCAGGGACAATAAGCTCTGGATGTTCTGTCTCAACGGCAATAAGCTCGGTCATTAGACGGTCATATTCTGAATCTGGCACGCTTGGGCGGTCCAGCACATAATAGTCATGCCCATACTTATTCAGTTGCTCACGTAAAGCTTTCACCTGCTTTATGAGCCCTTGATCCATACAATCTCTCCTTTTTAATGCTTAGTTAAATAACCCTCTTTCACCACTCTGCGATTCTTTATAATTTATCGATAGGCGCAAAGCTAGCTAACAAACGTTTAACGCCTATTGGATTGGCAAAGGCAATGTCTAATTCCATGGATTTACCTTCCCCTTTAATACTCACCACAGTGCCTTCTCCCCATTTTTTATGATTGACACGTTCTCCGACAGCCCAATGGCTTTCACCATTATCATTTTTCTTCGGTATCATAGAACGCCTTTGGATTGGTACGACAGGTGCTGGAGAAGCGGACTGAACAGACATGCTGGATCTCGAAGATATTCCACCTCCCCAGCTAAGAGAACGCTCATTTTCTTCCCTTTCAATGAGCTCTTTAGGAATTTCATCGATAAAGCGCGATTCTGGATTAACATTCATCCTGCCAAACAGTGTCCGCATGTGGGCATTGGTAAGGTACAGGCGTTGTTCTGCACGCGTAATACCCACATATGCCAAGCGCCTCTCCTCCTCCATCTCATCTTCTTCTGTAAGAGAACGATTGTGGGGGAAGACCCCCTCCTCAAGACCCGAAAGAAAAACGATGGGGAACTCCAATCCTTTAGCGGCATGGAGCGTCATTAAGGTCACGCCTTGCCCCTGGCGCGTATCTTCTTCGTCCAACCCCATGTCAGTATCCAAAGCAAGCTCACTGAGAAAAGCCAGCAAGGACTTGTCTTCATTATTTTTTTCAAAGTCTTGTGTGACCGATAAAAATTCGTCAAGATTTTCTAAACGACTTCGAGACTCTAATGTTTTCTCGTCATTAAGCGCCTCACGATAGCCTGATTGCTCCAACACTTCTTCAACCAAATCCGTTACCGATAAATAGTCAAGCATACGCGACCAATTAATGATCTGATCAGTAAATTCCAAGAGCGCTTTAGCCGCCCTCTTTGGAACAGTGGTTTCTTCGATTTCTTGAATGGCTTGGATAAGAGACATGTCCTCTTGTAATGCATAGTCCGTCAACTTATCAAGCGATGCCGCCCCGATACCTCTTTTAGGCACATTCACGACCCGTGCAAAGCTTATGTCATCATCAGGATTAGCAATCAAGCGCAAGTATGCAAGTAAATCCTTAATTTCCTTGCGCTCATAGAACTTGATGCCTCCAACCATACGATAAGGAATATTGGTCTTCACAAGCATTTCTTCCACAACACGCGATTGAGCATTTGTTCGATAGAGTACAGCAATATCATCATAGTTAAAACCATCTTTAGTTAGCTCACTAATTTTCCCTGCAATAAAACGCCCTTCATCATGTTCATTATCCGCGCGATAATAATGAATAGGAAACCCTTGCGTATTGTTTGTCCAAAGATTTTTCGGCCTGCGACTATAATTATTGGCAATCACTTGGTTTGCTGCCTCAAGAATTTTTTTCGTGGAACGGTAGTTTTGCTCTAATAAGATAACTTCCGCATCAGGATAGTCCTGTTCAAATGACAGGATGTTTTTAATATCCGCTCCGCGCCATTTATAAATCGATTGGTCAGAATCCCCTACAACACATAGATTACGAAAACGCTCTGCCAATAGCTTAACCAACGTATACTGCGCTTTATTGGTATCTTGATACTCGTCCACATGAATATATTGAAATTTCTTCTGATAAAAATGCAAGGATTCCGGAACCCGTTTGAAGAGATGAATTGTCGTCATAATCAAATCATCAAAGTCAAGCGCATGATTTTTCAACAGCCGCTTTTCATACTCTTCGTACACATCACGCACAATCTCTTCATAGAGACCCTTGACCTTTTGACTATATTCTGCAGCCGTCTGCAGCTCATTCTTTGCCGAACTAATCGTTCCAAGGATAGCTCTAGGACTAAATTTCTTAGGATCAATATTTTTCTCTTTTAAAATCTGTTTAATAACCGAGAGTTGATCGGTTGTATCCAATATCGAGAAACTTCGTTTGATCCCAATTCGATCTGCGTCACGGCGCAAAATGCGCATGCACATTGAATGAAATGTGGACACCCAGATATCCTCTGTCAGCGGACCCGTTAAACCTGTTAAGCGTTCTTTCATCTCCTTAGCCGCCTTGTTTGTAAATGTGATGGCTAAAACATTCCAAGGAGCGACTTGCTTTTCAATTAACAAGTAGGCAACCCGATGTGTAAGAACCCGTGTTTTTCCACTTCCTGCACCTGCCATAAGTAGCAGAGGACCTTCTGTATATTGAACAGCTTTTTTCTGCTGAGGGTTCAATCCTTGAAAGAGGTTGCCCGCTATATCTTGCATCTTTTTTCACTCCTGTTTTTACTGTTTCGTTTCATTCAGCACTTTTTAACAGCCTTGACTGTTTTCAGTGCAATCTCTATATCCTCATAAACGCTATTCCCCACAATCACGGTATCTGCAACGCTTGCCACTTCCTCAGCCTTCACTACAGAATCAATCCCACCGCCATAAAAAATATGGGTACGAGTCAGCCCTTTTGTCGCTGCTTGAATCATTTCTATCCCACCATAAGTACCACTATATTCAAGATAAAACACAGGAAATTGAAACATACGTTCAGCGATCATCGCATAGGCCCTCACATCTTCAACATCGAGCTTAGTATGAGCACCCGTTAAACGTGCGACTTCAGAATGAGGATTGAGCACACAATAGCCCTCCATCACGACAACATCCCAATTGAGAATGGCTCCAAATTCTTTGACAGCTTCATGATGCTTGCCAACAATCCAATCGGGATGATCAGCATTCAAAACCGTTGGAACAAAATAATAATCAAAGCCAGGGGTCACCGCATCAATCACTGAAATTTCCAATGCACAATCAACAGCATATTGACGAATGCTGCTGAGTAAATGTAGCGTATTATCAAGCGTGACACCGTCCGTACCACCAACAATGATCGCATCCGTTCCAGATTCGCATAGTCTCTCTAACGCATCATCATCTATTTTTTTGTTCGGATCTAGCTTAAATGCATGGCGCCAATTCTTGTATCCATTCACAATGCATTCCTCCTAAAACTAAACACGCACAAAGTATACTTGTTGTTAGATATCTCCTATACCAAGCTAATGTATCCACCTAACTTCGAATCAGGTTCAAAAGGAGAAATAAAGAAAAGGAAAAGAAATCTTTTCTAAAAAATTGCTTTGTACGATTTTCGAAGCAATTTTTATGCCCTCTAGCGCTCTGAAGAGTCCTCTTAAAACTCTGGCTTGATTATACCATACCCACCCTCAACGACATAGAGCTTACAAAGAATGAAATACTGGATGTCCACTTCCTACGCATAGGATGTGTTAGCTCCGGGGTTGGCACACGGATGTGCCGAATTTAACCGAAGTTCCGACACACAAGACATGTGTCGAAAAAAAGAGTGGCACCTCCTAATATGTATAAGAGATTACCACTTTTTTCAATGGTGAGATTTTAGTGCACAGGATGCGTTATAAACGCTGAAGAATCTGCAAGACATCATCTATATCCTGATCAGAAACATCACAATGGGTTGTGAAGCGCACAAGCGTGGGACCAAAAGCACTCACTAGAACTCCCTTAGCCTTTAGCTCAGCAACAAAATCGGTAGCAGTCATTCCTTTTTTCTCAACATCTACTAATAAAATATTGGTTTCTACTTGATTAGCAAGCTGGAAGCCTTCAATATTAGCAATGCCCGTTGCCAATTGATATGCCCTGCTATGATCCTCCGAGAGTCGTTCCACATGTTGCGTTAAAGCAATCAATCCTGGAGCTGCTAGAATACCAACTTGACGTAACCCTCCACCTAAACGCTTGCGCCATTTGCGCGCTTTTTTAATAAAAGCATGACTCCCCGCAATGATCGAACCCACAGGAGCTCCTAACCCTTTTGAAAGACAAATCTGTACAGTATCCGTGTACTGAGTAAAATCTGAAATCGTATGTCCCGATGCTACAACAGCGTTGAACAAACGAGCACCATCCAAATGAACGGGAATATGTACTCCACTGGCAATCTCATAGATTTGCGCCATATTCTGCACAGGAACAATAGCCCCTCCCGCACGATTATGCGTATTTTCCAAACAAATCAACCCTGTTTCAGGAACGTGAATATCATCATCACGAATCGCTGCCGCAACATCACTAGGCTGAAGTGCGCCACGAACCCCTTTAAGCGTCCGCGGCTGAACGCCAGCAAACGCTGAGATCGCTGCACCCTCGTAATAAAAAATATGAGCCTCTTCTTCTAATATAATCTCATTACCGATGGAACAATGTGATAGCACAGCGATTTGATTACCTTGCGTCCCGCTCGTTACAAATAGGGCAGCTTCTTTTCCCAATAGCTCGGCTGCTGTCTCCTCAAGCTGTCTAGCTGTTGGATCCTCACCGTAAACATCATCACCTACCTCAGCCTCGTAGGAAGCACGACGCATCGCTTCCGTTGGTCTTGTCACTGTATCACTTCGTAAATCAATCATATTTTTCTTCCCTCTCATCTCTTCATTTCATTATAAGAAAAAGTTCGTGCTCTGAGTACAGCTCCCCATATGAACGTTCATCATCTGCATCAGACGCTTTCATAGATCGAGGCTTTATCACTCATTCTCTCGCTTGATAAGGCATAGATTGCTTCCTGCTATTATAACTAAAAATCGTCTGGTTAGGCAAAAGGCTATTTAATAGAAAGCGCATACATATTTAAATTGACGTATGTATGGATTATATTTACATATTTTTTGATAAATAAAAACAATACATATTTTTTTGATATTTTGCTAGTATAATAGATGTTACTTCATAAAAAATCAGCGAGGTGAGAGCATAGTGCAGATATTAATAGTTACAGCACCCTATCATGGTCATGTTCAACCACATTTATTGATTGCGAAAAAGCTGTTTGAACACGACAATGAAGTCATGTGGTACACAGGCGCACGATTCAAGGACTCTATCGAAGCTACCGGAGCAACCCATGTCAGCATGGAAGGATACGCTTACGATGATCGCGATATGGATTCAGCATTTCCTGAGCGTCGTCACGACGAAGGTGTAGAAAAATTCAAACGTGATATTAAACGTCTCTTTATGGATGCGATTCCGTCTTACCATCAAGAAATGCAGCATATCCTTGAAACATTTCCAGCTCAAGTTGTCGTATTCGACTTATGGTGCCTAGGCGTTCTTCCTATGATTCTAACAGGTGAACCAAAAGGGCTAAAATTCGTGAGTACAGGTCTTGTACCCTTGACAGTGGTCAGCCCCGATGCTCCACCCTTCGGTCCTGGCTTCCCTGTTCAACCAGGTGTAGACGAACGAGAGCGAAATATCAAGCTACACGACCAATTTCAAAATGAAATCTTCGCTGATGTTCAAGAATATTTCAACCATATCTTGACTGAACAAGGTTCTCCGCCAACAGATGTCTATTGGGCTGAATCTTCCGCATTGCTCAGCAATTTCTTTCTACAGTTTACGATTCCCTCATTCGAATACCCGCGTTCAGATCTTCCAAGCCATGTGCGCTTTGTCGGTCCAATGCTAATAAAGGGCGAAGAAATCAAGGTAGAAGAACTACCAGATTGGTGGCACGAGCTCAATGGCGAGCGTCCTGTCATCCATGTGACACAAGGCACGCTGGACACAAGCAATTTTCAACGTTTAATTCTGCCTACAATTCAAGCACTGGCAGACGAAGAGGTGTTGGTTGTTGCATCGACAGGAGGTCGCCCTGTGTCTGACCTTGGTGCGGATCTCCCTGATAATGTCCGTGTGGTGGAGTATATTCCATACCATCAATTCTTACCACATGTTGATGCCATGGTATCCAATGGAGGTTATGGTGGTGTGCAGTACGCATTGTCACACGGTATCCCGCTCGTGGTCGCAGGCGACACAGAAGACAAGCCTGAGGTTGCCCAACGGGTAAGGTGGTCTGGAGCCGGAATCAATCTGGAAACAGGCTCACCGACGGTTGAGCAAATTCATAAAGCGGTCAATGATATTCTTGAGGATCCACAGTACCGCATACGAGCAAAAGCTCTTCAAGCAGAATACGCACAGTATGATGCGGTGAATGAATCGGTGCGCTTAATTGAACAAATGGCTACCGACGCAAAGAATTAAATTAGCGCCGTGTAAGGTAACAAATAAACAGGGTAGGCATCCTTGCCATACCCTGCTTATATATCCCTCACTTTAACCTCTCGATAAAAGTTAAGTTAAATATTCAACTGGATGAATCACTTGATTTCTCATGACATCCACTAAACCAAGCTGTGTGATCCTTATATAAGGTAAATGTGTCGACGAGAAAAATAACAAACTATAGATCGGATCTGCAAATGCATAACCTCTATCCCTTAACTGAGAAGTGAGATGAAGCTCCTCCTGAGCAAGCAATTCCATAGGCTGTTCCGACAGCCAGCCTCTTATGGGTAACATCAATTCTGCTAAACAAGACTCCTTTTCTACCAGAATAATTCCACCATTTATCTCCTTCAGCCTCCTGAAAGCTTTTACAATAGATGCCTTCTTCCGCCCGATGAGCAGAAGATCACCTGTCGAAGAAAAACTGCTTGCAAATCCATCAATTTTAGCGAAGCCTTTCACAAAGGTACTGACCTTCCATTTGCCATGAACATCCATGAGTGTAAGATAAGCTACATCTTCTGGCAGTTGTTCTTCATCAGGAAGCGCCTCAAGCTCTAATCGTTCTGTAATAACCGCATTTGTCATGTCTATTCCAATGGTCGTCTTAGGAGAGAGCATATCTTCCGTGAGCTCCCACGCGATGTCCAAGGTTCCTAACTCTTTCTTAAAATCTATTGCAGAAGGCGGATAATATGTATGATGTTGTTTTTTCACCCACTCACCTTTAGCCATAACGGATATCGGTGTAGGCTGTTCTTTTGAGCTGAGGATATTAATATGAGCAATTCTGCCAGGAGCAAGCGATCCAAGCACATGTTGCAGACCATAATGCACGGCAATATTATAAGAAGCCATGAGATAAGCTTCTGTTACTGGTACACCCTGTGCCAAGGCAATGTCAATGGTTCGATCCATGATACCCTGCTCATAAAAATGTGGTGTTGACCCATCTGTCGTCATATATAGAGATTGATAATTCTCTAATTCTCTTTCTAATAAACCCTGTAAAATAACAGGTAAGTCAGGTCGAATCGATGAATAGCGGAGCGATGTTGTCATGCCGATGCTGAGACGCATCCATGCTTCCTCCGCCGTCATAGCTTCATGGTCACAGTCAACACCTAGCAGTTGCATTTGAATCAATGTTCTCTCTGATGCGCCAGGCAAATGCCCTTCAATCCTTTTACCACGTTGCTTCGTGAGTTGCATCCATTCAAGCAATTGATCATCACCATGCAAAATCTGAGGCCAACTGGTGAGCTCTCCTCCCTGAATCACATTCGGGTGGTCAAGCCATCTGCTGATTCTATCCTCAGAGTAGATCGAAGCTTGTAGCTTCGTTTGCGCATCGTAGCGACACCACCAGAAAAAACTCGTTGGTGTCTCATTTAACTGTTGGATGATGTCAAAAGAATGCTCCTCTGACAACAACATGTAAAAGATTAAATTATCGCTAACAAAAGTTGTCGTTCCTCCCATTGCGCCATAAGCTGCCAATGTAGACGGATTGTACAGCTGAAAGGGATGGGCATGCGGCTCTATATAACCAGGAACGAGATAGTTTCCACTGCAATCGGTCACTTCAACCTGTTCAAAATCTCTTGGAAGCCGATCCCCTACATAAATAATACGGTCTTGATATATCCAAATATTTGCTTGTTCCCATCGTTTGGTATGCACATTCAAAACAATTCCCTTACTCAATACCTTTGTTGGCTGTTGAATACCCTTCACAACCGCCGCCTGGTCTCTCAGCTCTGTTTTGCTCCAAGGCTGATAAAAAGCCACTTCCATCGCCTCACTTTCATGAATTGACACTCCTATTATCATACATGAAAGTAAGATTCCTGCAAAAGCATAGATAAAAAAATTTAACAGACGAATCCATTTTCTGAACTTAAATCGTTATACATCAGGGTATTCAAAAGATCAAAAAGAGCATCTCCATAAACGTCTAAATAAAAATAGATACATTTGTATAAACTTTCTACTAAAATTAAATATTTTGTAAAATAATTGAAAATTATCCTATATTAGTTTAATGTGTAATTAAATTATTCAAAAAGTGGTGATTATTTTGTCTAGTTATGAATTAGCAACTAAAGGGATTTCTACTAAAATTGTAATCGAAACAGCTTTTATTTTACGTGACAGAATCGTTATGGAGAAAATATTTCTGACATTTGGACGTGAGTAACTTGGGGTTAGAGTGAACTGTCTTAAATTACGAAGAAAGAGATCTCAACAACTACGCTCAACCCTCAATCAAACACACCGTTTCTAAATCATAATAAAAACATACACAGAGCTGTTATCTAGCATCCGTGTATGTCAGCTTAATCAATCGTCTTCAAGGCACGATATCCAATATCATTCCGATAAAATGTCTTATCGTTCACACGTTTCTCAATAGCACTTCTAGCTTGCTGAATCGCCTCCGCCAAGGTTGGAGCCAAACAGGTTGCTAACAGCACACGCCCACCATCGGTCACCCACTGATCCTTTTTCAATTTAGTTCCAGCATGGAAAATGAGCGCTTGATCTTCCACAAGCTCCGGATCAATGATCACAGCTCCCTTGTCATACTCTCCTGGATAACCCTTTGAGGCAAGAACAACGCCACAAGCTGCTTCATCCGACCAGATCAATTCAGGAGCTTCTCCGTGCACAAGTGACCAAAAAACAGCAAAAAGATCCGATTCAAGCCTTGGCAAGACCACCTGTGTCTCTGGATCACCGAAGCGACAATTAAATTCAATCACTTTAGGTCCTGTATTCGTCCACATCAAGCCGGCATATAACACGCCATGGAAAGGCTTCTCTTCTTTTAACATCGCTCTAGCTGTCGGTATCATAATGCGTTCCATGGCAACATTAAGCGCTGTTTCTGGAAGCTGTGGAACAGGAGAATAGGCGCCCATCCCTCCCGTATTAGGTCCTTTATCTCCAACAAAGGCGCGCTTATGATCCTGTGAAAGCACCATTGGATAGACGTTTTTTCCATCCACAAAGGCCATCAACGAAAATTCTTCCCCTGTTAAATATTCCTCAATCACAACTGAAGCTCCTGCTGAACCAAAATGATGATGGTTCAAAATATCATCCAAAGCACGGACCGCCTCTTGTTCCGTTACCGCAACCGTAACACCTTTCCCAGCCGCAAGTCCATCCGCTTTAATAACGATAGGTGTACCTAATTTTTGAACATAGGCAACCGCCTCATCATAATCGGTAAACACCTCATAAGCAGCTGTTGGAATATGATATTGGGTCATCAGATCCTTAGCAAAGGTTTTGCTCCCTTCTAACATAGCTGCTTCCTGCGAAGGTCCAAAAATATGTAAACCCGCTTCCTGAAAGCGATTGACAATGCCATCAACAAGTGGCTGTTCGGGACCCACCACCGTTAAATCAATCGCATTCTCTTTGACAAAATGTATTAACCCCTCAACATCCGTTTCATCGATGGGGACACATGTAGCAACCCCAGTCATTCCATCGTTTCCAGAGGCAACAAACACTTCATCAACTTGTGGACTTTGCTGGAGCTTCCAGGCTATGGCATGTTCTCGACCGCCCTTACCAATAACAAGAACCTTCATCCATATCGCCTCCTAGTGTTTAAAATGACGCACCCCAGTAAAAACCATCGCAATATTATACTCATCCGCCTTATCAATGGAATCCTGGTCTTTAATGGAACCCCCCGGTTGAATAATAGCTGTCACACCAGCCTTTGCCGCTTCCTCCACGGTATCATTCATTGGGAAAAAAGCATCAGATGCCAATATCGATCCTTTTGCTTTATCTCCAGCTTGCTCAATCGCAATTTTGGCTGCGCCGACACGATTCATTTGTCCAGCACCAACACCGATGGTACAATCATCCTTTGCGAGAACAATCGCATTTGATTTAACATGCTTGACAGCCTTCCAGCCTAACTCCAAAGCCTTCATTTCTTCTTCTGTTGGCTTGCGCTTAGTAGGATAAGTCACATCAGCATTCTGAAGATTGAATCGATCTGCATCTTGAATTAAGAGACCACCACGCACCGACGTTAATTGTCTACCACTCACCTGTGAATCATCAAAGGTCACCGTCAATAAGCGAAGATTCTTCTTTTTTGATAACAAGTCAAAAGCTTCAGATGTATAAGAAGGCGCAATAATGATTTCCAGAAAAATTTGACTCATATTCTCTGCTGTTTTCAAATCAATCTCACGGTTAGCAGCAATGATACCACCAAAGATCGACACTGGATCTGCTTGATAAGCTTTGAGATAAGCTGCTTCAATGGTTTCTCCTATACCGATCCCACAAGGGTTCATATGCTTTAAGGCAACAACAGCTGGCTTATCAAATTCTTTCACAATGGCTAACGCTGTATCAGCATCACGGATGTTATTATAGGAAAGCTCCTTACCATGGAGTTGCTTAGCACCTGCAATAGAGGAAGCATCATAAAAAGGCTCTTGATAAAAAGCCGCTGCTTGATGTGGGTTTTCTCCATAGCGCAAGTCTTGTTTTTTCTCAAAAGTAACTGTATAAGTCTCTGAAAAAGACTCGTTGGTTTGTTTTGTCAAATAGTCAGCGATCAAGGCATCATATGCTGCTGTATGGCGAAACACCTTAGCCGCAAGCTCCCGGCGCAACTCAAAATCAGTCTCACCATTTGCTTGAAGCGCCTTAATGACCTTATCATAATCGGTAGTATCACATACAACAGTGACAGCAGCATGATTTTTTGCAGCAGCTCTAAGCATTGATGGACCGCCAATATCAATATTTTCTATAGCATCGGCATAGGTCACATCAGGGTTAGAAATCGTCTCTTTAAAAGGATAGAGATTAACCACGACAATATCTATAGGCTCAATGCCTTGCTCTTTGATCTGTTGAAGATGACTCGGCTTCGAGCGATCCGCCAAAAAACCACCATGCAACGCAGGATGTAACGTTTTGACGCGTCCGTCCAGGATTTCAGGAAATCCAGTTACCTCAGAGACTGAGACAACAGGCAATCCAGCTTCTTCTATCGCTCGCTTGGTGCCTCCTGTCGACAAAATCTCATAATCGAGCTCAATTAAAGATTTAACAAATGGCATTAACCCCTCTTTATCAAAGACACTTATCAACGCACGTTTGGTCATTGCGACTCACTCCTCTTTTAATAACCGCATTAGTACACTTGGGTAAAGCTCATGTTCAATCGAATGAATACGTTCAGCTACATCCTGAGCCGTATCTCCTGGCAAAACAGTCACAGATTTCTGTGCGATGATCGATCCTGTATCCATGCCATCATCAACATAATGAATGGTAACACCAGTGACCTTTACCCCTGCCTCTATTGCCTGTTCAATGGCATGTAAACCGGGAAAGGCAGGTAAGAGAGACGGATGCACATTAATGACTCGTCCCGCATAAGCCCGTAATAAAGTCGAACCAATCAAGCGCATATAACCAGCTAGCGCAATAAAATCAACGCCATAATTCTGCAATTCCACAAGCACTGCTTCTTCATAAGCAGCTTTATTCTCATAGGCTTTAGGGCGCACAGCAAAAATGGGAACCCCTAGGTTCTCAGCTTTGTTGATAACTATAGCTTCAGGCTGATCACAAACAAGCAAGGCAAGATCAGCCTGAAGCTTTCCCGATTGCACGGCATCAGCAATCGCTTGAAAGTTACTGCCAGCCCCCGAAGCAAAGATGGCTAGTCGCTTCATAAGCACACGCCACTTCCTTTTACAATATCACCGATCACATAAGCCTTTTCTCCCTGCCCCTCAAAAAATGCCAGCATCTCTTGTTCCTCTTCCTTTGCCACTGCGGCAACCATTCCGATGCCCATGTTAAAAGTAGCATAGAGATCCTCTTCTGTTAATTCGCCATGCACTTGCAAAAAAGAAAAAATATCCGGGATAGGCCAGCTTTCCGGTCTAATAACTGCACCTAACCCATCCGGGAGCATCCTTGGGATATTTTCATAGAAGCCCCCCCCTGTAATATGAGCTAACCCACGAATAGAAAAATGTTTCAACGCATCAAGCAAAGGCTTAACATAAATACGTGTCGGCTTGAGCACTTCATCCTTTAATAAGGTATCCGTCTTTCCAAAAGGCAAATTTAGATCCAGCTGGTTACTCGTAATAATTTTCCGAACAAGCGAATAGCCATTGCTATGGATACCGTTAGAAGCGAGACCGATTAGGACATCCCCCTCGGCAATTGCCTCTCCAGTTAACTGCTCAGCCTTTTCCACGGCACCCACTGCAAAGCCAGCAATATCATATTCTGTCGGTGTATACATGCCTGGCATTTCTGCCGTTTCACCACCAACAAGGGCACAGCCTGCTTGCTCGCAACCATCTGCCACACCTTTAACGATCTGTTCAATTTTATCTGGATCCAGTTCACCGCAGGCAATATAATCAAGAAAATAAAGCGGCTCCGCCCCTTGCGTGATGATATCGTTCACACACATTGCCACCACATCAATACCGATGGTATCGTGCTGATCACAGGATTGGGCAAGCACCAACTTTGTTCCCACACCATCTGTTCCTGAAATCAAGATGGGCTGTTGCATCTTGAGAATAGATAGATCAAAAGCGGCACCAAAAGAGCCAATGCCTCCAAAAACGCCTGGACGAAGGGTTCGATCAGCATGTCCTTTGATCTTTTGCACAGCTGAATAGCCCGCTTCAATATTCACCCCAGATTGTTTATACGCTTCTGCCATAGCTACCCCTCCTTTATACCGGTTGGATTTTTTCGTGTGGAAGTACTGTATCTGGATAGATTTCCGTAGGATATTTTCCTGTAAAACACGCTAAGCACTGACCACACTGACTCCATTCTGAGTTGCGCCCAATGGCTTGCATCATCCCTTCAGTACTTAAATAGATAAGAGAATCTGCACCAATTTGCTCACGAATTTCCTCCACTGAATAGGATGAAGCAATCAATTCACTTTCTGTCGATGTATCAATGCCATAAAAGCATGGATACTTAATCGGCGGAGAACTAATTCTCACATGCACCTCAGTCGCTCCAGCTTCTCGCAGCATGTTCACAATCCGGCGGCTGGTCGTACCACGAACGATTGAATCATCCACCATCACCACACGTTTCCCTTCAACAACTCCACGAACTGGGGACAGCTTCATCTTCACTCCTTGTTCTCGTAGCTCCTGCGAAGGTTGAATAAATGTTCTTCCTACATAGCGATTTTTTATCAGTCCTAGCTCATAGGGAATCCCCGTTGTCTCAGCAAAGCCAATTGCGGCTGAAATGCTGGAATCAGGCACACCCGTAACAACATCGGCTTCAATAGACGCTTCCTTCGCTAATTCAATGCCCAATCGTTTTCTCGCCGAATGGACGTTAATTCCTTCGATATTACTATCAGGTCGAGAAAAATAAATGTATTCCATGCTACAGATAGCGCGTTCCACGGAAGAAGAAAAAAGCTCCGTTGACAATCCCGTTTCATCAATAATGATCAATTCACCTGGCTGAACATCACGCTCATATGTCGCACCGATAAGATCAAATGCACAGGTTTCAGAAGCGACCACATAGGCTTCTCCTAAACGACCAATAGAGAGTGGACGTAAGCCATTTGGGTCAAGGGCAACAACTAACTGATTTTCAGTTAGCATGACAAATGCATAAGCACCTTTGATCATAGAGAGGGCATTTTTAACACGATCCTTGAAGCACAAGGATCCACCACGCTTAACCAAATGCGCCAACACTTCTGTATCAGATGTTGTCTGAAAAATGCTCCCTTGAGCCTCGAGCTGATATTTTAAAGCATTAGCATTGACCAAATTCCCATTGTGCGCTAATGCCAAGGAATCCGTTTGCGATCGAAAAACAAGCGGTTGAACATTGGCATAATCACGATCCCCTTGAGTAGAATAACGCACATGTCCAATTGCCGCATGACCTGTCAAACCTGTAAGCTCCCCTTCTGAGAAAACCTCATTGACCAATCCCATGCCTTTGTGAAACTTAATACGCTTTCCATTAGAAACGCTAATGCCTGCCCCTTCTTGACCACGATGCTGAAGGCTGTGCAGCCCATAATAGGTTAATTGTGCAGCATTCTCATGACCCCAGATGCCAAATACACCACATTCCTCATTTAATTCGCGGTCTTTGATTGCATGTAACACGGTAAGACTCCTTTCCATGCTTCCTCAAGTTTTGAAACAGTAATAGACATCAATTTTTGATCCTGATTATGAATGTTCAATACACCGTCCATCGTGACTTCTCCTAGCTTTACCGCATCCTTAACAAGAGCCTCAAAAACCTCAGTTACTTCTGATTTTACAGTGACTAAAAAGCGCGACTGCGTCTCCGCAAAAAGCTCAGCGTCGCTGTTTCCATTAAGTGTAAGCGTGCAACCAAGTCCCGTATTCATTAAGCTTTCAGCTACTGCCACAGCCAACCCACCATCGGACAGATCATGAACACTCGTTACAAGCTGCTGACGAATCGCTTGTAATAGGGTCTGTTGCCTCTCAACTTCAACTGCTAAATCTAGCTGTGGTGGCTGACCACTAGCTCCATTTGTCAACCATTGTTGAATAGCACTACCACCAAATTCTTCTGTAGCCTCACCAATAACATAGATCACATCGCCCGCCGTTTTAAAACTGGATGTCATAATATGATCAATATCCTCAACCAAACCTACCATGCCAACCACTGGCGTAGGATCGATAGCCTGACCATTAGACTCGTTATATAGAGAAACATTGCCGCTGATCACAGGTGTTTCCAACGCTCGACAAGCTGCGCTCATGCCATCCACTGCTTTTTCTAATTGCCAAAAAGCTTCTGGTTTTTCTGGATTTCCAAAATTCAAGCAATCGGTCATCGCCAATGGCACAGCGCCTGAGCTGACGATATTGCGTGCCGCCTCAGCAACAGCGATCTGTCCGCCCAACTCCGGGTCAAGACGCAGGTATTTGCCGTTACAATCCGTCGTCATAGCGAGCGCCTTCCTTGTGCCTCTCACACGCACCACCGCAGCATCAGAACCAGGAAGAACAGCGGTGTTCGTTTGCACCATGGAATCGTATTGACCGTACACCCATTCTTTACTAGCCAGCGTCGGTTCCTTTAACAAGCTCAACAATGTCTCTTCATAATTGCTGATGGTAGGTTTCCAAGGCTCCAGCTGTTGATTTATTTGAAAGCTTTCTGGTTCCTCTGATGGCATATAATAGACCGGTGCATCATCAGCCAAGGAATCCACCGGCACCTCAGCAACCACCTCGCCTCTATGAATCAAGCGAAAGGTCTTTTCTTCGATAACCGTTCCGACAACAACGGCATGTAGCTCCCATTTTTTGAAGATCTCTTGAATTTCAGCTTCACGCCCCTTTTGAACGACAAGGAGCATCCGCTCTTGAGATTCCGATAGCATCATTTCGTAAGGGGTCATTTCCGTTTCACGCTGTGGCACCTTATCCAGGTCCATCTCCATGCCAACACCAGCCTTCGAAGCCATTTCACTAGCAGAAGAAGTTAATCCTGCCGCCCCCATATCCTGTATACCAATCAGCGCATCCGATTTGATCACTTCTAAGCATGCTTCCACTAAAAGCTTCTCCATAAAAGGATCCCCGACCTGGACTGCCGAACGCTTTTCATCAGAAGCATCTGATAGTTCATCCGATGCAAAGGTTGCCCCATGAATCCCATCACGACCTGTCGCCGCTCCAACATACATCACCGTATTCCCCACGCCAGTCGCTTGACCTTTCTGAATGTCTTCATGATTAATAAGCCCGACACACATCGCATTAACAAGCGGATTTCCTTCATAGGTTTGATCAAATTGCACTTCCCCACCCACCGTAGGGATACCGATACAATTGCCATAACCCGCAATACCAGCAACCACTTCTTCAAACAAATAGCGGACATGTGCAGAGTCTAGTGAACCAAAGCGTAGAGAGTTTAATAAAGCAATGGGTCTTGCACCCATTGAAAAAACATCACGAATAATCCCACCAACACCCGTCGCCGCCCCTTGATAGGGCTCAATAGCAGAAGGATGGTTATGACTTTCAATTTTAAACACCACTGCTTGCTGGTCACCAATGTCAACAATCCCAGCACCTTCTCCAGGTCCTTGTAACACTTTAGGTCCAGAGGAAGGAAATTTTTTCAGCACAGGCTTAGAGGTTTTATAGCTACAATGCTCTGACCACATGACTGAAAATAAACCGGTTTCCGTATAATTAGGCTGCCTACCCAACAATTCGACAATATGCTCATATTCAGAATGAGAAAGACCTATGTCTTTATAAATTTCCTGTTCCTTAATCTCCGTCGGTGTTGGTTCATGATGTAAGAGTGGCATGAGATTCCCTCCAGTGCTTTAAAATAGATTGAAACAGCCTCAAACCATGAACACTTCCAGTCAATGCTTCCGTCGCACGCTCTGGATGAGGCATCATTCCGAGAACATTGCCTTTTTCATTGATAATTCCAGCTATATCAGCCGCTGAACCATTGGGATTATTTTTATATTTAAAGATAATCCGGTTATCAGCTTCAAGACTTGCTAATGTCGCTTCGTCACAATAATAATTACCTTCACCATGAGCAATTGGAATAGAAATCGTCTCACCTTGATCATATAATGAGGAGAACAATGTAGAATGATTCATAACCTGCAAATCTACCTGACGACAGATAAACTTTAATCCTTTATTCCGTAGCATGGCTCCTGGAAGCAAGCCCGCTTCTAACAAAATTTGAAAGCCATTACACACACCTAAAATAGGTTTGCCTGCTTCCGCCGCCTTTATCACGGCAGGCATGATCGTTGAAAAGCGAGCGATTGCACCTGAACGAAGGTAATCTCCATAGGAAAAGCCCCCGGGAATCATGATGGCATCATAACCATCTAAAGAGCTCTCCTGATGCCAAACATAGTCCACCTCTTGACCAAGGCCATCACGAATAGCATAATACATGTCGCTATCACAATTAGAGCCTGGGAAAACGATTACCGCTGTCTTCACTGAGGAACACCTTCCTCGATGTCATAATGGTAATTTTCAATAACGGTATTGACGAGCAGTTTCTCACATATGGCTTTGACCTTATCATCAATTTCCTCTTCACTATCAATCTCTAATTCTATGAATTTACCAATGCGCACATCCTTAACTTCCTCATAGCCCAAATTATGCACAGCTCCTGCTACTGCTTGACCTTGAGGATCCAAAACACTTTCTTTTAACGTGATATATACCTTCACTTTTTTCATCGAGCTGCCTCCAAGCGTTCGAGTAGTTTTTGGTAGGTTATAGGTAGATCACCAAGTCCACGGCGAAACACATCCTTATCGAGCCGTTCCCCCGTCTGCTTATCCCATAGACGACATGTATCCGGTGACACTTCATCTGCCAATACAAGCTGTCCATTCTCTTGCTTATGACCAAACTCAAGCTTGAAATCAATCAATTGAATACCAAGGGTAGCAAAATAAGCGCCCAACACCTCATTCACCTTCGCTGCATGTTGACGGATGACCTCTAGCTCACTATCTGTTGCTAGCTTAAGCTCTCGAATATGATCCTCCGTAACAAGCGGGTCACCGAGATCATCACGCTTATAACAAAACTCTATGATCGTCTGGCTAAGCGCCGTACCCTCTTCTAAACCTAAGCGTTTGGCCATACTACCTGCCGCCACATTCCGAACAATCACTTCAATTGGAACAATGGTAACAGCACTTACCAATTGCTCAGTATCAGAAAGCTTGCGAATAAAGTGATTATCAACGCCTGCTTCTTGCAACATCGTGAACAGAATGCTACTTATCTCATTATTCAAATGACCTTTCCCTGCAAATACAGCCTTTTTTTCCGCATTATAGGCAGTGGCATCATCTTTATAATCAATGAGCACTTCATAAGGGTTGTCTGTCTTATAGACCTTCTTGGCTTTTCCTTCATAGAGCATGTCACGCTTCATTAGAATTCCCCACCTTCGTATCATTGGCATTATTCAGGTGCAAACGATCAAAAATAGCATCAACATTCTTCAAATGATAGGTTGCATCGAAGCAGGCTTCAATTTCACTTTCTGACAACAGTTCCGTTATGTTACCACTACTCGCAACCAAAGATTGAAATGACATCTGTGTATCCCAAGACTCCGCTGTCAATGGTTGGACTCGATCATACGCTTCTTCACGACTTAAACCTTTATCTACCAAGCTGAGTAGAACACGCTGTGAAAAAATGAGCCCTAAGGTTTTATCCATATTACGACGCATATTTTCTGGGAAAACAACGAGATTTTTAACAATAGTGCCAAAGCGATGAAGCATATAATTCAAAGCGATCGTCGTATCAGGCAAAATGATGCGCTCCGCAGAGGAATGAGAAATATCGCGTTCATGCCATAAAGGAACATTTTCATAAGCCGTCAGCATGTGCCCACGAATGACACGGGAAAGACCCGTCATGTTTTCAGAGCCAATTGGATTGCGTTTATGTGGCATCGCCGAAGATCCCTTTTGCCCCTTCGCAAAGAATTCCTCCACTTCTCGTATTTCCGATTTTTGCAAGCCACGTATCTCAACGGCAAATTTTTCAATGGATGTCGCAATTAATGATAATACCGACATATAATGGGCATGACGATCGCGTTGCAAGGTTTGCGTCGACACAGGTGCAGCGCTCAAGCCAAGTTGTTCACAGACATAGCGTTCAACAAATGGGTCAATGTTGGCATACGTGCCTACCGCACCAGAAAGCTTGCCAACTTCAATAGTGGTCGCCGCCGCTTCAAACCGTTCCAAATTGCGCTTCATTTCTTCATACCAAAGCGCCATTTTCAAACCAAATGTCGTAGGCTCTGCGTGAACGCCATGCGTTCTCCCCATCATAATGGTATGCTTGTGCTCAATCGCTTTTTGTCTAAGAATTTCTACGAAACTTTCAAGGTCTTTACGCAAAATAGCATTAGCTTGACGAATCAAAAAGGATTGTGCCGTATCGACAACATCCGTCGATGTAAGCCCATAATGCACCCATTTCTTTTCGTCTCCAAGTGATTCAGAAACCGTTCGAGTAAAAGCGACAACATCGTGATGCGTTTCTTTTTCAATCTCATGAATGCGTGCGATGTTAAAACTCGCTTTCTCACGCAATACCTTAACATCTTCCTTAGGAATAACCCCCAACTCTGACCAAGCTTCACAAGCTAGAATCTCGACTTCTAACCACGCCTTATATCTATTCTCTTCAGTCCAAATAGCGCCCATTTCAGGTCTTGTATAACGCTCTATCATGTCATTTCCTCCATGTTTTTCTGATTCCAGATCTTAAGCTGCCCTGCTCGATGCAATGCCTCTTCTAAAGTATCCGCTAATACGGTAAGATGTCCCATTTTTCTATCCTGTTTCGCCACATCTTTCCCATAGAGATGGAAGTGACTATCAGCCATATAAGGAATAGCGTCTAAAGCAGCCTCCATATGCTGTCCAAGCAGATTAATCATTGTCGCTGGCTTTAATTGCTCTGTAGACCCTAAAGGCCATCCGCAAATCGCCCGAATGTGCTGTTCAAATTGTGAGGTTTCACAAGCTTCTATAGTATAGTGTCCAGAATTATGCGGTCTTGGTGCGAGCTCGTTGACATATATCTCGTCATCGTCTCCCATGAACATTTCAACACCAAGCACTCCCACAAGATTCAAAGATTCTGAGATTTCCAAAGCCACCTGCTCCACTTTGCGTTTCACACGTTCAGAGATGCGTGCTGGAGCAATGGTTTGATGCAAAATATTATGAATATGACTATTTTCTACTACTGGAAAGGTTTTTATTTCACCTTGCGTACTGCGTGCAATCATGATCGATAGCTCTTTTTGGAAGGGAACCCATTGTTCAAGGACAAAAACAGTCGTTCCATCAACCAATGAACGGGCAATTTCCAGATCTGATGTCTCCCGAAGAACGAGCTGTCCTTTACCATCATAGCCCCCGCGCGCCGTTTTCAAAACGGAAGGATAGCCAATCGTCTGAATCGCTTTTTCTAACTCATCTTGACTTTGTATGACTTCATAAGGAGCTGTTTTGACACTAGCCTGAGATAATGCCTTTTTTTCATTGACACGATCCTGTGTAACAGCAAGCAACGCACTTCCCTGTGGCAACAGGCCCTTGGCTTCTAGTTGACGCGCAACACGCAAATCAACATTCTCAAATTCGTAGGTAATGACATCAGCCACTTCCGCTAAGCGCTTTGCCCCTTCAAGATCATCGTAAGCAGTCTGAATCGACACATCGGCAATCTGACTCAGCGGATTGTCCTGTCCTGGATCTAACACAGCAATACGATAGCCCATCGCTCTTGCAGATAGCGCCATCATCCTCCCCAATTGTCCACCACCTAAAATGCCAATCATCTGCCCAGGAATAACAGTCGGCTGACTCATAATTGATCACTACTTTCAAGAACAGTACGCTCCATTTCTTGGCGATAACGCGTCAATCTTTCAGCGATATCTGGTGAAAAAACTGACAGAATTTGTGCTGCTAATAACCCCGCATTTTTGGCTCCTGCGGTCCCAATGGCTACGGTAGCTACAGGCACGCCGCCCGGCATTTGAACAATGGATAATAAAGAATCCAATCCATTCAATGCCTTGGATTGTATAGGAACGCCAATAACGGGTAATGTCGTTTTTGCAGCGACCATGCCTGGAAGATGGGCAGCACCGCCCGCCCCTGCCACAATGACTTTTATTCCACGCTCCCTAGCTTGTTCCGCATAGGTAAACATCCTATCTGGCGTTCGATGCGCTGATACAACCTTCTTCTCATAAGGAATAGTGAGTTCCTTCAAGATATCGCATGTCAATTGCATCGTTGACCAATCCGAATTGCTTCCCATAATGACCCCAACCTCAGGCTGCATCCTATCACACCTTTCAAGAAACTATCTTTTAGAATCATAAACTGTTAGAGGGACTCGACAGATAGCCAAGTCTTGTTTAGTTAAATTTTTTACCTGTTTACTATTTAAAAGTGTTTAAAAAAATATCTTAAAACACCATAAAAAAGCCTGGATGTTCAGTTTCTCCACTATAAGAGAAAGCGAACAATCCAGGTCTTTAGGCATATATATACCTACGGAATGCTGAATGTTCAACGCTTCCCTCATAGTCCAATGATTTACGGTCATTGGGTAGAAACTTTTAGGCCATATTCCCAATATTATATGAGGTCTGTTAAAGGACACTTATCCTTCTTCATCATATCAATCTATTTTCACCTGTGTCAAATTAAAATCGAATAATAATTAATATAAAAACATTCATTGTTCGTATTTAATCAATTTACCCTCGAATATGATCGATTGCTGAGCAATTTCAAGGCCTTTTTCCCCTTCTTTAAAAACAGGCTTTTCCACCCGCCGAACCGGACGGTAGCCTAATTCCTGCATCTTCTTTAAACACTCGTTTAAAGAAGCGTAGTCACCAGCATTAAATTGTCTTTTCTTCGGCTGCGAGGACTTCACGACCTCATGTCCTTTCTCATTGCTTTCACCCAAAATCCACCGTGGAAAGCTTTCGGCTCATGAGAAACGATAAAGGCGTAGGGATCAAGCTCTTTAACAAGATGAATTAAACGCCATTCGTTTTTGCGTGGAACCAATATTTCCATCATCATTCGCTCGCCTTCTTTACCGTGAGCAACCCAATGGGTGACGCCATAGCCTTTGCCACGAATGCGATCCGCTAAATTTTCCCTTACCTTGCTTGTGATGACATTCACTGTGATATAACCCAAAGCAAGTTTCTCCTCTATCTTCATTCCGACCACAACCCCAATACCATATCCTAAAGCATAGGCAATCAAATTTTGAATTTGATCTAGATTGTTCAGAACCAAACTCAAGCCGAGGACGTAAACAAGAATTTCAAATACGCTAACAAAAGCTGCTAAGTACCTAAATCCTTTGAGTGTTAAAATCATTCTCATTGTTGAAAAAGCAACATATACAATATTAATGACAAGGATGACGACAACCATAACCACAGCATTATGCAACATCCAATTCCTCCAACACCTTTTTAGCACTTAGTCTTTAGTGATTCTATTTTAACACTTTTTATCACGTCATCAATAGTTACAGAAGGATGTTTACAAAGTAAAAAATGACGACGCACAGGATATGCCGAGTTTAGCCGAAGTTCATGAAAATTATTCCTAGAGAGGAGAAAATCAAACTTGGATGAAAAAACGAGCTATCATGATTGGAAAAAATCAGTCAATCACATTCTCGGGCACGACTTTTGGAACGACTTTCAAGATGTTTTCACAAAAGAGTGGCCACAAGTAAATCTCTACGAATCCGAGGACATCATACTATGTCTCATCGCATTACCTGGTGTTAAAACACTTGACGATATCCACCTTTATATTCATCACACCACCCTGCTGATCAAGGGACATATCCATTTTTCCTTCCCCGGCTACAAAACTGTAGACGAAGAGTTGTATAAGGGCTCCTTTGACAGAACAATCGAGCTGCCTTTTCCCGTACAAAGCCACCCACTTGAAGCCACCTTCAACCGCGGACTCATGTCTATCAAGCTCCAGCGCCTCACACAACAGGAGAACAGTGAAATCATGATCAAGGATGAGGATTAAACAGCAATAAATCCCAAGGGTACCCAACCAAGAGCAAAGACAATCATTCCAATAACAATACACAGCGTTCGTATATAAAACCAAGGAATCATATCTAATGCTGCGCCACCTATACTATAAGCAAGGCTGGCAGAATTATCATTAAATCGCGTGGCTTCTGCATGCTTATTCAACTTCTTGTGCATGTTTTTCAACTGCTTAACCAGTAAACGCTCACTAATGATAATAATGAAGCCGATCACCCATATGACCAATGAACAGAGAATTGGAATTACCATACGACATCACACACCTTTTAACACAAATAATGGGTCTAATAAAAGTATGCGCGTGACGCCATGGAATTATTACGACGCACAGGATGTGCTAGCTTTGACGTTGGTACATAGACGTGCCAGGTTTAGTCGACGTTCCTTATTAATTCACTTCCGTGTCACATTAAGGATTTTCAGCTGTTGCTTTGCCTGCAGGAGTCTTCGTAGATTGCTTCTGTTCATTTTTACGTTTGCATCATCGAAAAAGCGACTGATTCTTTTCATTCGTTTTCGTAAAGACATCGGCAGCATACAAGCAAATGAGAGCGAAAGATGCGAGACTCCTGCGGGAACAGCACGTGTTCGAAGACCCCGCAAGAAAGCGGCTTGGTGCTTTCTGAGGAGACTGAGGTCGTGCCCGCGGAAAGCGAGCGCTCTGGAGCGGACATCCACCGAAGTATGAACACTGCCTTGATGATTTAAAACGACGATCTTTTTATACTAAGACAAGAATGGCAAGAAAATAATAAAGATAACAAACATCACATACACAAGTGGATGTATCTCTTTGATCCGCCCCTTCACTGCCATGGTGATAGGATAAATCACGAATCCAAGCGCAATGCCTGTGGTGATACTATAAGTCAACGGCATAGAAACAATCGTTAGAAAAGCAGGAATAGCAATTTCAATCTTATTCCATTCAATGTTTTTCAAGGAAGTTGCCATTAACACCCCAACAACGATTAACGCAGGTGCTGTTACTTGACTGGTAATAACATTGAGCAATGGTGAGAAAAATAAAGCCACAAGAAACAGCAATCCCGTAATAACAGAAGCAAAGCCGGTGCGTGCTCCTGCCGCCACTCCCGCAGAGGATTCTACAAATGCCGTTGTTGAAGATGTTCCAAGAACACTCCCAATTACAATAGAAGAGGAATCTGAAAACAACGCGCGTCCAGCTCTTGGCAATTTATTATCACGTAGCAACCCCGCTTGGTTGGCGACTGCCATCAATGTTCCAGCTGTATCAAAAAAGCCCACAAATAAAAAGGTTAAGACAACGATGATGAGTTGCATGCTATTGATGTCGGGAACATGAGAAATAGCCACGCCGAACACTGGTGATAGGCTTTGAATATTGGCTAGCACGGCATCAGGCCTATGTGTAATACCAAAACACAAGCCAGCGATAGCCGTTAAAATCATGCCATAAAACACAGCCGCTTTGACATTTCTAACGAGTAAAATAATCGTCACAAGGATGCCGAAAAAGGTGAGCAATACCTTAGGATCTGTCACATCACCTAAAGCCACAAGGGTGCTGTCATTTTTGACAACAATTCCCGAGCCTTGCAGCCCGATAAACGCAATAAATAATCCAATGCCTGCAGCAGTCGCATGCTTCAAATTAGCGGGGATAGCGTTAATGATTTTTTCTCGAATTTTAAAAATAGTAATAATAACAAAGATCACTCCAGAAATAAACACACCTGCCAAGGCCGTTTCCCAAGGAATACCTAATTTAATGACAACAGAGTACGTAAAAAAGGCATTGAGTCCCATCCCAGGTGCAATAGCAATAGGATATCTAGCGAGAATACCCATGATGAGCGTACCAATGGCCGCTGACAACGCAGTGGCTGTATAAACAGCACCCTTATCCATATGTGCGTCACCAAGGACACTTGGATTAACAAATAAAATATACGCCATCGCCAAAAAAGTGGTTAATCCCGCAATCGTTTCTTGAGAAAAAGACGTATTCAACTCTGAAAAACGAAAATAACGCGCGATTACATTACGATCGTTCATGAATTCTCCTCCTGTTTTTCCTTAAATATAATTAATGATAGCGCCTTTGAATGTAAAAAGACCCTAGATAGATCTAGGGTCTCTCAAAACCGATAACATCAAACATAGAACACCCTACACACTCAGTGTTCTGATTTGATCGTAGTAAAACCATTTACGGTGGTTTTGTAGAGACTCCTGGACCCTATTCCCAAGGATTATACGGATATATTATACAATTCAAAAGATTACTTGACAATTATACCAAGTTAGAACAATTTCATCAACAAAAAACGAACATTTTAATGAAAAATGTTTATTAATGTTCTCATTTAAACTATTCATCACCCTGCTCCTATTGCCTCTCCTCGTCCCAAATTCCAACACTTTTTATCGCCTTTTTTCAAAAAGACATTTGTATTGAAAAACACAAAAATTGATATATAATGATGGGGTTGAAGGAGGAAAACAATGAAAAAAAACTATCCACTTCCGCTCTGGATCCTAGTAATCGGAGCCTTTGCTATTGGCATGACTGAATTCGTTATAATGGGTCTTCTTCCCAACGTAGCCTCTGACCTCAATGTCTCTGTATCAACAGCCGGACAATTAATCACAGGCTATGCGCTCAGTGTTGCCATCGGTGGTCCTATAATTGTCATCGCAACGTATAAGCTATCGCAGAAAAATATTTTAATGCTCTTAATGGCTATTTTTATCTTGGGAAACTTTTTAAGCGTCATCGCACCTAACTACGGCTTATTAATGACAAGTCGTATCATCACCGCCTTAGCTCATGGTTCTTTCTTTGGCATAGGTGCCATTATGGCAGCAAATTTAGTGTCTCCCAATCGACGGGCAAGTGCCATGGCGCTTATGTTTTCCGGGTTAACGGTTAGCAATATTATCGGCGTTCCTTTTGGGACATTCGTCGGTCAACATATGGGCTGGAGAGCGAGCTTCTTCATTATTGCTGTGATCGGCATTGTCACTCTTTTAGGCATTGTTTTTTTAGTTCCAAAAAAAGAATCCGCGGAGAAAGCAACGCTTATCAAAGAATTAGCCGTTCTAAAGAGCGGAAAGCTATGGCTAACTCTACTTGTTGCCCTTTTTAGCCTTAGCAGTGTCTTTGCCGTATTCACCTATATTACGCCTATTCTAATGCAAGTCACGGGATTTCACGCATCCGTTGTTTCACTGATTCTTGTCATCTTCGGCATCGGTGTCACCGTCGGCAACGTGATTGGCGGCAAATTAGCGGATTGGCATATGAACAAAGCCATCGTCCGATTGCTCATTGTTTTTGAGTTATTCTTTGTGTTGCTCTACTTCATGCAATTCCATAAACTATTGATGGTGCTTGGCGTCTTCCTTTTTGGTGTCATTGCCTTTTCTATGCTACCCAGTATGCAATATCGTAGCATGCTGGTTTCAAAGGATGCACCTACGCTCTCTAGCACCTTAAATCAATCAGCCATGAATGTCGGGAATGCCATGGGTGCCTTTGTCGGCGGTCTTTCCGTCGCTTACTTCCCGCTCAAGCATCTCGTACTCATCGCTCCACTGCTTTCACTTATTGGCTTTATTATTTTAATCATTCAGCTTTCTGTTATGAAAAGACATGCCGTTTATAACTCACCCCTCTCAAATGAAGGGCAAGGCTAAAAAGAGTCTTGCCCCTAGCTAACCTGGGGATACAAGATAAAAATCCTAGTTTAACATGAACATGAAAAGATATCGTTAACATTCAAATGGATTGACACTCCAGAACACTCGCTTTCCTCGGGCACGGCCTCAGCTCACTTGGGATAAGGCTATTGTATTGTTTTCCCAAGTTGATCTTCAGACACGTGCTGTTCCCGAAGGAGTCTCGTGTCTTTCGCTCCCATCCATCAAAAAAGAGTGGTATCTACCAACATGTAATATATTAGCGAGTGCCACTCTTTTCAATGACTGGATTTCGTCCTCGCTTCTTTATTAATTACCATTTTTCTTATATCTTTTATCTATAAATTTTTTTGTTAATAATCAAGGAGTTTTTTCTTAAATAAAAGAACCAGACATAATTGTTTAGAGTGAATAGTGTAGATTTATGCTTTAGCATACAGGAATCTTATCGAAAAAATGTTGTGCTTATAATCCATATAAGCCTTTACTAAAATAAATAAACAAGACAAGCTATCTTGCCCCAAACTCTTGTGAAAATATCATTCGGTTGCCATTAGCGAAAGCAACCTACGAAGACTCCTGCGGGAAAAGCAACAGCTGAAAATCCTTAGTGTGACACGGTGGTGGAACACTAAAAGAGGAACTTCGGCTAAATTCGGTACATCCGTGTACCAACGCCAAAGCTAACACATCCTGTGTGTCGGAAGCGTTGCCCGCGGAAAGCGAAGTAAGTTTCTGAAGCGGAAACCAATGTTCTTAATAACTGGGTTTCGACGAAAAGGACGTGCTAAATTCAACACACGCTCTATCAAACATTTATCTGTTCTACGTGCTCTATCCGTGTATTATTTATCCGATATACATCATCACAAATAGCATCTATATCTTCTTGATGATGACTCGTCATCACAATCGTTTTCCCTTCTTTCTTAAAATCAAGCAATATCTCCCTAACAGTTTTAACACTGTCAACATCTAAAGCATTGAATGGTTCATCTAAAATCAACACCTGTGGATGCTCCATAATGGCTTGTGCTAAAGCTAATTTTTGCTTCATTCCCAACGAATAGTACTTGACCTTTTGTGTGAGCTTATCGGACAATCCCACGGCGGACATCGCTTTTTTAATGTCTTCACTGCCAATTTCACCTCTAATGCTAGCAAGCTCTACTAGATTTTGATAGCCTGTTTTATTCGGTAAATACCCGGGACGATCAATGATCACCCCAAAATTATCCGGGAAGCGACCACTCTTCCCCATTTCTTTTCCCTGAACAGTAATAGTTCCTTGATCAGGAAATATAAAGCCACAGATCATTTTAAATAAAACCGATTTGCCTGATCCATTTGGTCCTACAATGCCATAAGCCTTTCCTTCATCAATAGTCACATTCACTTGTTCAAACAAGACCTGACCCTTATAGCTTTTACTAACACTGTCTAAAGTGATAAGAGACACCACATTGACCCCCTAATTTTTAATAGACTGCCTAAATTGGCGAAAAATAACACCTATTAGTAAAACATCAGCAAACATCAACACCAGCGAGCTCGTCATCGGAGACATCACCTCTAAATTGCTCATATTGCTTAACCAAACAGGAATAATGTGTATGATATTGATGCCTGGCAAAGCAAATAGGAGAAAAATGCTGATCACGAGAATGCCCTGATTGATAGTCTGCTGACTGTTCCAAAAAACAACAAACAAGACCAATGTGTAAAATAAAATTTGCAAATAACCGTTGACAAAATAATGATACAAATAAGTGAGTGTTGAATCCGAAAACGCCATTTGGAAATGTAGCAAACTCGCAAGAATGACAGAAAAAGCGAACCAGCCAAACAAGAAGCCTAAAATTTTGAGAGATAGTTTCCCATAAAGCTGCAAAAACCAGCGAGAGATCCGGCGATGACGAATAATTTTATACAACCATAAGGCGTTAAATTCATTAATCAAGCTCAATTGAATCAAGTAGATGAATCCCATAACCAGAACCGCACTACCAAAAAACAGACGATAACTAAATTGAAAAAAATTAGTCCCCCAAAAGGCATGACTCCATAATTTCCAAATGCTATCCACCTTCGGATTGAGTCCACGTAAATTGCCAATAATACTTAAAATGCCTAATCCTATGTATAAGCCTATTGCTAAGTAATGACTATTGAAATATGTAAAGACACGAGTAGAGCGATCAATCACTTGGAGATAGGCAAAAACACCGCCAAGCAACAGACCCACGATTACAAAAACCGTCCAAGCATTGTGAAAGGAAGGGATCCCTTGTGGTAACGCCAAATAAAGGATGGGTGAAAGACCATCCAGACGTGGCGGCAAAAGCTTAAAACCAATCAGTCCCCACAAAAATATCAAAACACCAATCAGCAGCAGAATAAGGTTCTTTTTTACAAGGACACGTAAGATGGCAATACCTAAATGAAGCAAAGATAATGACATGACCAATAATAAAATCTGAAAAATCAATGCCTCAAAAGGATAGGAAAACCAAACTGCCACATCGCGTAAATCATTGATCGACAATAAGCTTCTGCTAAAGGCACTCCAAGAAATCTCCAACGGTAAACCAATAAATAAGTACGCAGAAATAAATAACCATAACCCCGTAAGTATGCCGAAAAACAACCAATAAAACTGCAAGGAATGAATAATCCACCTCTTAAAAGATCCCCAACGCATCAAAATAGGATAATCAAACGCAACCGTTGTAATTCTTAAAGACCAACCGAGAGAAATGGGCAAAATAAAATACAGGATTAAATACGGATCCGTTAAAAATTGTAAGGAAATATCCCAATAATTATAGGGTGTTCCTGATCGAATACCTTCATGAACAAGACTCTCCTTCAATTGAAAACCGAAGAAAAAGAAAAGGATTGCCATCAACACCCAAAAAAAGATAAATTTCCACGAAAACAGTAGCTCTGCTATTTTGCTACGGTAATATCCCATGTCAAAGCACCAATTTTTCAATATGTCGATGAGCGTAGATACCTAACAAAGCCACCGCCGCTACCAAGAAAAAGAAAGGAATCGTCACCGTCCAAAGCGGCTGCATTGTAATATTAAAAGGAAAAATCGTCGAGATCGGTGAAAACACCTCTATATACAAATTACCCGTTATAAAGTTAAAACCATGGTAAAAAAGAAACGGAACAGACAAAGCGACATAGGGATTGGGTAAAATTAAGAGTAAGTAATATCCTATGGTGGCATAGACCATAGCATTGACCGCAACCCATAGGGAGTAGACGAATCCATACACAAAAGAACCATAAGCTAAAAATTGAGTAAAAGTCGGGTAGCCTGGACCGTCCTCACCAGGCAATAGTTTAGAAAAATGCACAATATGCGTTAGTGGAACAACGTATTCTATGATTAAAAAAGGAATAAACATCATGCTAAAACAAACAGTTCCCGCCAGAAATCCATTGATCACTGCTTTACTCACAAGATAGCGATTAATGGAGCAACGCATGCGTACATAGGTCATATAATTATGTCGCTGCTCCTGAAAAAAATGTGGGAGAAAAATCGCTACGACAATGACAGGAAAAAGGACAGGAATGAAACTTGAAAAAACCTCGTGAAAAACTTCAATCGGCTTATAATACTCATATCCATCCTTCACGAACATAAATTGAATAAAGGGAAAGAGAAGAACGATCGCCATCCAAATAAGTATATTTCTCTTGTTAAGCACTTTCTTCAATTCTATCAAAGTTAAATTCACTATAGATTCCACACTTCCACAAAAATTTAAAATGATGACATTTTTTCAATTGTAATATAGTTACACATAATTTTAAACTATTTTTTGGTATAAATGTCTTTTTATCCTTCTTTTTCGAGGCATTACGCTCCATTGCCACTAAACATGTCCGTTATGGCAATATAACTTAAAAAAAGATAAATTCCCCTACGATTTTTAGCCAAAAAAAAGGCACTAATAAAAGTGCAAAGTGACTCTAAAGACAACAACAATTTAATTACTTCTCCAGCTTCCAGTCACTTGAACATTTACCAAAGTCGTAAGATCATTACTAAATTGTACTCGGCAATCTTTTCCCTTTGCTACTCAATTTGCTATTTTAATAGTCTATTCTGATAAATTATAACTTTAAATAATCAAAATAATAATAATTGTATAAAAAGTTTTTTGTGGGTTTTATTGCTATAAAACCAAGTGGTTTTTCTTTCTTTTCTTTCTTTTCTTTCTTTTCTATGTTTCATCCCACTCTGTCTTTTAAAAACGCTTTGAATATCCATTAACGTAAAGTAACAAAGCTCCAAATCTAGATTTGGCATCTTGCTGTTATTCCCATTTCATGATTAATACGATTAATTACAATATATTACTCCTTTTTATTGTTGTTAAATTTCCTAAATCAACAATCCCTCATTTCCCTCCCTGGTATTGCTAGATAATAAAAGCGCTTATAAATTATTTACATAAACAGAAAAAAAGAGCCCAAATCCTTATAAACAAAGGGATTTCAGCTCTCCTCCTTTTTTTACTCCCACTCAATCGTCGCTGGTGGCTTAGAGGTGATATCATAAACGACACGATTGATATGAGCAACTTCATTCACGATGCGTGTTGAGATTTTTTCTAGAACATCCCAAGGAATTCTCGCCCAATCTGACGTCATACCATCGATCGAAGTGACCGCGCGGATGGCAATGCAATAATCATACGTACGGGCATCACCCATGACGCCGACACTACGGATATCAGGAAGCACCGTGAAATATTGCCAAATATCACGCTCAAGTCCTGCTTTAGCGACCTCATCTCGCAAGACAGCATCTGATTCACGAACAATCGCTAATTTTTCCTCAGTGATGGCTCCTAATACACGTATGCCTAGTCCAGGACCTGGGAATGGCTGGCGGTGAACAATCTCATCTGGAAGACCAAGCTCAGTTCCCAATCGGCGAACCTCATCCTTAAATAAGGTGTTTAATGGCTCAATCAAATCGAAATTCATGTGTTCAGGAAGTCCGCCGACATTATGATGTGACTTAATCGTTTGAGCAGAGTCTGTCCCACTTTCAACGATATCGGTATACAGTGTGCCTTGTACAAGATAAGAGATATCCTTTAGCTTGCTTGCTTCTTCTTCAAAGACATATATGAATTCATTACCGATGATTTTGCGTTTCTTTTCAGGATCACTGACATCCTCTAATTGACTTAAGAAGCGTTCCTTCGCATCTACCTTAATAAAATTCATATGAAAATGATCCCTAAATGTCCGAGTAACGCTCTCCGCTTCCCCTTTTCTAAGCAATCCATGGTCAACAAACACACAGGTGAGCTGATCGCCAATCGCACGATGGACAAGAGCAGCTGCCACAGAAGAATCCACACCACCACTTAGCGCACACAGCACATTCTGGGTGCCTATTTTTTGCCGAATGTCTTCAACCTGCTCATCAATGAAATGCTCCATAGTCCAATCAGCCGTACAACCACAAACACTAAAGACAAAATTTTTGAGCAAGTCATTTCCGTATTCTGTATGGCGCACCTCTGGATGATACTGAACGCCATAGAGCTTTTTCCCAACATTCGCCATAGCAGCCACTGGACAGGAATCGCTGGTTGCCAATACCTCAAAGCCTTCTGGCGGAGCCTCGACAAGATCCCCATGGCTCATCCAAACCGTCTGTTCTTTTGGCTGATGTTGATAAAGCGATGCTTCCTCCTCGACCTTGATAAGCGCCTTACCATATTCACGATGATTGGCTTCCGACACCTTCGCACCAAAATGCGCACTCATAAGCTGCATGCCGTAACAAATACCCAATATAGGAATACCTAATTCAAAAATAGCAGGATCACAGGCAGGTGCCCCTTCACCATACACACTATTAGGTCCCCCTGAAAAAATAATCCCTTGAGGGAGATCTTTTTTCAATTCCTCCGCAGTTGTCGTGTGCGACTTAAGCTCACTAAACACCCCGAGGTCACGCACACGGCGCGCAATGAGCTGATTATACTGCCCGCCAAAATCTATGACAATAATCCTTTGCTGATCCATAGAGGTTCCTCACTTCTCTTAAAAAATTTACTTTATATCACAAAAAACTGGACATCGCTTCTTAAACAACATAGAAGGCAGATATCCAGCTGTATAACCATAGATAACGCTCTACAACAACAAGCCCTTTCCTGTGAAATTTCCCTTTCACAATATCAAAGAGATTGTTTTTATATGGAAATCCACCCCCATAGTCAGATCATTTACGGTGATCCAGTAGAAACGCCCGCACCCTATTTACGGACATATATGAAGGAGAACGCTTATATTTTATAGGCCCCTCAAATCAAAAATAATTCATTTAGTCAACCCATTGTGTTCATGAATTTATTCTACCAATCATTTGAAAAAGCTTCAACCCGATAGTCTGTATTAACATATATTTTATAGTATTTATTTACTTATTTTAGTAATTTTTGGATATAAACTAATGTACAAAAAGCAAACATCATTATATAATATTATCCATAAGGAGGGTTTTAAATTATGAGTAAGAGAGCATTTGATAGCATAGGGCACGCTCTTTCGGTAAATTTATATAACATAGGCAACAGATTGAATATATCTGGTTTTAAAAGTATCAACGAAAAAAATAGAATGAAAGCAATGCGTAATGACAAAGAAGCGTTAGCCGAGGATTGGATTTCTATAGGAAAAGAGGTTAGATTAGCTCTTGACAACCTCGAAAAATCCCCTAGACAAAGCGACTAAAATCTCGTCTGCTGATGACTTTAGAGTTGAAACTGCCGCCTCCTTGGCAATGGAATCTCCAGAGGAAGTTGAACACATTCTTAAAAAATTAGAACCAGAGGAACAAAAGATGATATCCACATTTTTTTCTGGTCCCCTTCCACCTCCAGACATCTTAAAAGAATACGCCGAAATTTACCCCGATGCACCTGAAAAATTATTCAATTGGGTCGAAGAACAACAAATACATAGACATCAAATGGAAAAGGAATATCTTAAGAAAGATTTTAATAATAGAAACATGGGAATGTTTTTTGGCTTTTTGATAGCGTTTACGTTTATTGTTTTAGCATGCATATTGATCATTGACGATAAAAATGCTGCTGGATTTATCCTCATGGGAGCCACCATAGCAAGTTTAGCAGGTTTATTCATAACACAAAAACCCAAAAGCAAAAGAGAAACCAAAGAAGATGACAAATAGTAAGAACCCTCGCCGTAGCAGAAGGTTCTTCATTACGTTTCTTTTAATTCTTCTTCGACATCGTCTTTAAAATGGGTGGTAGACAGATAGTTTTCCAACGATAGTTTCCCATGATTCTTTACTTTCCAGCCATCGCTCGCTTGAAGCATGATAATACTGTTTTTCTTCGTAATGCTTCACAAGCTTCGCCATATCCCGAATACCCAGTGCGTGATCGACTTTAAGCGCAAATTCCCTCAATGTTTGATCTGATTTTAGCGTGTAACCATGCATGGAAAGTAATTTGAGTAAATGCTTAAACGCTTCATCAAAAGCTGCTTCATCGGTTCTCGATCGATACCTACGCAGGAGATAGTGGGGTAACCATTTTTTCCGCATTCTGTACAAAACAATGAACGCAATAATGAGAATAAGCAAGATGACCCCAAAAACAATCCATAGAATCAAGCTAGATCCTTTAGCTTTTGTCCCAAGCGATTGTGATGCCTGATCCTGCTGTTGCGCATCATGTAGCTGTTGTTGTTGAGTGTTCTCCTTATCCTGATTCGGATGTGTCATATGGTTCTGGGCGTTTGCGACAGCGGCCTCGCTGTTATTCACATCCGTATTATCATTATGAAAGCTATAAGGATTATCAAAGCTCTTTGTAGCTTCAAAAGGAACCCAGCCAGAATTCGGGAAATAAACCTCAACCCATGAATGCGCATCAGAATTTTTAACAACATATTTATCATATGTCGTGTCAATAGACTTATCATATGTACCTGGAGTAAAGCCCTTGACCCAGCGTGTAGGAATACCGGACGCTCTTAGCAATACCGCCATCGCTGTAGAAAAGTTATCACAATAACCAAAATGCGTGTCAAATAAAAATTGATCGACATAATCCGTGCGCCCCGATGGTATGGGCACCCCGTCAATTTGGTAGGCGAATCTAGAACTCTGAAGATAGGTCAATAGAGCCTGCACCTTATCATAGCGATTAGTCTCATGTTTAGTGAGCTTGATTGCCAGCTTCTTCACACGCTTAGGAAGTTCCGTAGGCAATTGTAAATAGTGTTTCCTTACCTCCCTAGGGTCATCTCGATTGCTAGTAATTGCTCTTAGCTTATTGACGGCAAAACGAGGATATTGGTAGCTGACAGCATATTTTCTGATTGTAATATGACGCCCACGGTACGTCGGTTCCAATTTCTCCGTGCTACTATTAATTTGTAAGGATGCACGCTTCTGACTCATTTTTGTTATCGCATTCACTTCACCACCATAGGTAAGCTGCGGGAAATTAGGGTACACGATGTTGACCTTATCCCGTTCTGATTGCGTCTTAGTATTTTGCTCATATAGAGCTAGAACTGGAGACCGGTCAAGGTGATCAGAATCAATGCTTTTCACCTGTCCCAGAGGCTGGTTGACCCATCCTTTTCCTGTATAAACATCTTTAGTGCTAATACGCCAGTAATGAGTCACCCGCTCTTCAGCATAAAAAACAGGCGTATTATCCATTAAAAAGGAACCACCTAAATGCGTGTCATTGTCATCATAACCAATGGTCTGCACACCTGAATCAGCGCCTTGCCCCTCTGTATAATTTGAATGGCTGGTAACCTTTTGAATAAATGGCACAGGATCTGGCCACCGTGAATCAAATTTGGGAGCCACAAAGCCAACGAATACCGTTAAAGCGATGAGGGAAAACAAAGGCACAAACCATGCCAAAGGGAATCTGCTTTTTTCAAAGGATACTTTTTCACTTTCTTGGATTTTAAGTAATCGCAATATCCCCAACAAAATGAACCCAATAATCATCGTTCTCACAATGGCAAACTCAACATGATATACCGTGAACGAATCAAGAATAGCTAAATAAATAACCGTGACAAAGAAAAATAAAAACAATCTGCGCGTCTGCAAGAGCCAATACCGCATTAAATAACTGACAATCCACAGCAATATCAAAAATAAAAACGACTTAAACAAGCCTGTAAAATCGACCCAGTTCCCTTGCGAGATAAAGGATAGATTCTTATGAATATCATTGATGAAATAATCCACCCACAGCCAATTAAAAAGCGATGTGTGGTAAAAAAACAGACGATGAAGCACAAAAAGTATTGCAAGGAACTTTAGTGAAAAGGTCAACCAAAAAGGCCATCGTAAATAGGTGAGCAGGAAAGAAAATAACGCAAATCCGACAAATTCATTCACATGACCGATGTCGGCAATAACTGTCAAAGGACGTAGCCACTCCCACAACAAGAGAAAACCAAGAGCAAAAAGACATAATGATAACCAGTGAGTTTTAATTTGTTGCAAGTGAATCACCTGCCTGTTCAAAAGCGATACCTTGACTCTCCATCATGACGTGTGTGACAATACCCATACTTCTAAGTGCATTCTGCCCATGCTGATTGTCCTGCGAAGGGGGTTCCGATGAAACCAGAAAGCACTCAATAGCTACCCCCCGACTGATGAGTTCTTTAAACTGTAAAAGCAAAACATCCGACACGCTCGTTGTCACAAAAACAAGCATTGTTTTCTGTGAGAGCTTCTGAAGAGCACCACTGAAATTGACAATCGTATCAACCTGGCTCTCCTGTTCAACCCGTGCTAAGTGATTGAGAATCCTCCATCTTTGTAGCTCGCCAGCTTCTTCACTAATAAAGGTTATATGACGTGAGACAGACATAAATTGGAGCTTCATACTTGTCCTTAATACGTCATCCACCAAAGCAGCAACGAGCGCCACAGCTTTTTCAAATAAGTAGGCACCATGCTCCTGCCCTGACTGAACACAATCCAGCGCAAGCAACACATCGTGATCTAAAAGTCGTTCAAATTCCTTAGTCACCAGTTGATTTACTCGAGCCGTCGCTTTCCAATCCAGCCAGCTGAGTCGATCACCTGGTGTATAATCACGAACGCTAGCAATTGAGGTGATATCCTGTTCAAAGCTCTTTTGCAATCGTCCCATGCCCTCACTGGTGAATGGCCGCCAAGAAGGCAGGGTCAGCCTTTGTGGATAAACGATAATTTCGCTAGTCACAGCAACAGTCCTTTGCTTTTGCATAAAACCAAACATATCACCCGTTCGTACAGACACGGCATGAAATTGATAATGACCGCGCGGCATCGCTTCAATCGTATAATGCAGCGTGGCACTTAAACGAAAGCCTAAAGAAAACAACTTTTTGGCATGATTTGACTGCCATAAAACAGGCTTTTTTAATCCATTTACCAGCCGCTGATCTTCAATCACTACATAAAACAGTGGAATAGGGAGGCGTCTCTTAATCTGTAGAGCCACCTCTAATTGTTCATGAGCAAAAATCTCTTGTTTAGCTAATATTCTTGTAATCTGCAAATCCCGTAAAGGATAGAACGTAATGACTATTATGTAAACAAAAAGGGGCAAAAAACTGTCAAAAATAAACCAACTGACAAAGCCACCCTGAAACATGGCATACGAAAAAGCGATGAAGAAAAGCAGAAGTACCCCGGTCACGCTTAAAGCCGTTTGATAACGCCGGAACCGCTTCATCATTTTACCGTGTCCTTTTTGAAGATAGGTACTTGCACCTGTTTGAGCACCTCTAAAACAATATCCTCTGAATGAACCCCTGAATACTTTGCATCAGGCTTTAGTATCAAGCGATGTCCTAAAACAAAAGGCGCCAATTCTTTGATATCATCTGGCACCACATATTTCCGATCGTACATCATGGCATGCGCTTGCGCGACTTTCAATAGCGCTAAGGAACCACGTGGACTTGCTCCAAGATACACCTGACGATGAGTGCGCGTCCTTGTGACAATCTCAATTAAATATTTTTTAATGTTTTCTTCCACATAAATCATTCGTGCACGCGCTTGCAGAGCAAGGATATCTTCGACGGAGAGCACTGGTGCAATCTCTTGAATAGGATGATAAGATTCCAAGCGATTGAGCATTTCTAATTCCTCTGCCTTATTGGGGTAACCCATTTTCAATTTGAGAAGAAAGCGATCCAGCTGAGCTTCTGGTAAAGGAAACGTCCCCTCATATTCAATAGGATTTTGCGTAGCCATCACAAAAAATGGCTTAGGCAACACTCGGGTTTGTCCATCTACAGTCACGGCACCCTCTCCCATCCCTTCTAACAAAGCAGCCTGCGTTTTTGGAGACGTACGATTGATCTCATCTGCCAATACCACATTCCCCATAAGCGGACCTGGTCGAAATTCAAAAGCGCTATCCCTTTGGTTATATATTGATAATCCCGTTAAATCAGAAGGGAGTAAATCCGGAGTAAACTGTATTCTTTTAAACTCTGCACCTAGTGACTTGGCAATCGCCCGAACAAGCATAGTCTTCCCAACACCTGGAACATCCTCGAGAAGGACATGACCGTCAGCAAATAAAGCGGTTAATGCCAGCAAAATAACCTGCCGCTTACCAATCAAGACTTTTTCTATGTTCTCTATTACCCGTTCAATAGATGGATGCATTCTTTCCTCATTTGCTTCCATGTTAGTCCCCCTAGGTTTAGGTTTCATAAAAATTCAGACATAGGCCTACCAATGTAATTACCATCAGTATAACAAAAACAAAAGTTGCCCGTCCTGTTTTAGCATCCAAGAAAAGGATATTTCCCGACGCACAGGACGTGCTAGCTTCAACGTTGGCACACGGATGTGCCGGGTTTAGCCGAAGTTCCTTAATTAACCCGCTTCAGAAACCTACTTCGCTTTCCGCGGGCAACGCCTCAACTCTTAGTGTTCCACTAAGGATTTTCAGCTGTTGCTTTTCCCGCAGGAGTCTTTGTAGGTTGCTTTTGCTAATAGTAGAACGGATAATAGTGTCACAAGTTGATGAGGGAAAGATAGTCTAGCCTGTTTCGCTTATTAATTGTCGTAAAAGCATCGTCAGCATTTAAGTGGATGGGAGGAAAGAGGCGAGACTCCTGCGGGAAAAGCGCGTGTCTGAAGACCCCGCAAGAAAGCATTGGGTGCTTTCTGAGGAGGCTGATGCCGTGCCCGCGGAAAGCGAGCATTCTATAGCGGACATTCCACAGCATTTAAGTAGGCAAGGCAAAGAAACAAGACTCCTGTAGGAACAGCACGTGATCCAAAGATTCACTTGGGAAAGTGATAGCACATCCTCCGTATTAAAAAAGAGTAGTACCCACCAACACCTATTGGTAAGTACCACTCTTTTCACTGACTGGGTTTTTTATCCCAGTCTCTTTTGATTTTAACTCATACAACCTAGCTACGATCCTTCAGATCATAGTGGATAGATTGCGCCAGCTCATTGGCACGAAAATAACTCTCTGGCGTACCAGCATCCGTCCACCATCCTTCTAAAATACGATAGGTCAGCTGTCCTTTCGCAATATAAGCATTGTTCACGTCCGTGATCTCCAATTCTCCTCGATCAGACGGCTTTAGCCCCCGTACCATTTGAAAGACATGATGATCGTAAAAATAGATCCCCGTGACAGCATAACTCGATTTAGGATGCGTAGGTTTTTCTTCGATTTGTACCACCCGATCCCCTACCAATTCCGGAACACCAAAACGCTGTGGATCGGACACTTCTGAAAGAAAAACTTGTGCCCCCTGCTGACCTTCAAACTCTGCCACAAATGGAGAAATATCCATCTCAAATACGTTATCCCCAAGAATGACTGCAAACGAATCATCACCGACAAAGGCTTCAGCTAAACCTAACGCTTGTGCAATCCCACCTGCCTGCTCCTGCACCTTGTATGTCAAACGTGCACCAAAGGCATCGCCGTTGCCAAGCAAATGGGTGATAGCACCCATATGTTGACGACCAGAAACAATTAAGATGTCCTCTATACGAGCAGAAATCAAGCGGTTGAGCACATGATAGATCATCGGATATTTACCAACGGGAAGCAGATGTTTATTCGTCACTTGAGTCAACGGAGCCAATCGAGAACCTGTCCCTCCAGCTAAAATGACGCCTTTCATCTCTTATTTCCTTTATCAGAGGCAAGTTCCTCAATTAAACGTGCTGCTTCATTGGCCCCATCAAGTTGCGCGTATTCTTCTTGAAAGGCTTTCGCTCGCTTGAGGTACTTTGGATTATCCAAAACTTCTTCAACCGCTTCACGAATCTGTTCAACTGTCGGCGCACCTGTCCCTAGATTAATTCCTACTCCTGACCAGGCTACCCGTTGAGCAACTTCGGGTTTTTCTTCCGTGTCACCTGCAGCCACGAGTGGAACGCCGTTTAACAACGCCTGCTGCACGCCCCCATTCCCCGCATTGGTTACCATGACATCAACATGTGGCAAGAACTGTGAATAGGGGATAAACTCTCCCACGCGCACATTATCAGGGAGAACCATGTCAAGGTTAGACATAGAACGTTCCCCCGTCGCCACAACAACGAGGACATCTTTATCTGCCAATGCTTCAATCGTCGGCTGAATCAAGCGCTTAAAATCACTGACATCAACCGTACCTTGCGTCACATGGACAACAGGACGCTCACCCTCAAGCTCGTTCCACCAATCTGGTAGCTCTGCCACATCGACTTCCTGTCCCTTTTCCATTATCGTACCAACAAAGTGTACGTGCTCCGGGAGATTAGCGCGTGGATATTCGAACGATTGAATCGTAAACTGAAGAAAGAGATCACTGAGCAAGATACATGCATCAGCCCAGTAGCCTTCCAATTGTGGATAATCATGTTCGACCAATAAGCTATTAAAATGGTTTTGAACCCCAATAAAAACCTCGTTTTGAAAATGGTTATGGAGTTCAATATTACGCGCGCGTTCCTCCTCAGTAGATGGAACGGGGAGACCAAGACCAAACGGTGGCACATCGGGACCTGTTAACGTAAGTGGTATAAAACTCGTAGTTACAAACTTTAACCCCTTGGGTTCACCTGATAGAATCATGGGAAAAGCGCCAAAAAAGGAATGATCAAATGCGATAACATCAGCAGGAAATGTAGCAAGAATATTCTGTATTTCCTCATGATACGGAAACATACCATCCATAAAAAGATGTTTCATATCATGTTCCAATCTTTCTAAACCTTCAAGATTCTGTCGCCCAGGAAATGATGATTCAAGATCGCGATCATTGAAATCAAATTTCTCCATACCTACATGGGTTGCTCCAGTGTCTTCAACAATTTTTTTAAATCGTTTACCTGTATACCATACGACCTCATTGCCACGTTTAACCAGCGTTTTTACAAACAATACATCTACATTAACATGACCCAAAAATGGCGATGTCACTACTATAATACGTGCCATGATTTCACCTCTCCACTTTCTTTTATTCTTTCATTATGAATAAAACATTATTATAGTGCAAATAAAAATGACGCCTTTCATCTCTTATTGCCTTTATCAGCGGCAAGTTCTTCTAATAAACGAGCCGATTCAGTGGCTGCATCATGCTGAGCATATTCTTCTTGAAGCGCTTTTGCCCGCATGCGATACTGTTCCTTTTCCAAAACATCTTTGACTGCTTCATGAACCTGCTCACTCGTCGGCGTACCCGTCCCTAGACTAATACCTGCCCCAGACCATGCCACTCGTTGGCAGACCTCAGGCTTATCTTCCGTATCTCCTGCAACCACAAGTGGGACACCGTTTGACAAGGCATACTGCACACCGCCATAACCCCCGTTGGTTACCATAACATCAACACGTGGCAAGAATTGCTCATATGGGAGGTACTCTGCCACGCGTACATTATCAGGAAGATCCACTCCAATGTCAGATGTAGGTCGTCCGCCTGTAGCCACAACAACCAAGACATCCTCATCTGCTAACGCTTGAATGGTAGGCTGAATGAGACGTTGATAATCGTTTATATCCAATGTGCCCTGTGTCACATGAACAACAGGTCGCTTGCCATCAAGCTCATGCCACCAATCAGGCAAATCTGCCGCATTGACCTCCTGTCCCTTTTCTATCATCGGACCAACAAAACGCACGTGATTCGGGAGATTGGAGCGTGAATATTCAAACGATGGAATTGTAAACTGAAGAAAGAGATCGTTGTGCAAAACAGCTCCATCACCCCAGTAGATGTCTGTTGAAGGATAGCCATGTTCAGTCAATGAGCTATTGAGATGTGCTTGAACGTCGGCAAAGACTTCGTTTTGAAAATGGTTATGTAACCCAATATTTTGTGCTCGTTCATCCTCAGTGGATGGAACGGGGAGACCAAGACCAAACGGTGGCACATCGGGACCCGAAAACCCTAATGGAATACTACTCGTACCGGCAAATTTCAACCCTTTTGGTTCACCTGTTAGCATCATGGGAAGAACGCCAAAAAAGGACAGATCAGACACCACAACCTCAGCGGAAAATGTCTCAAGAATACGTCGCATTTCCTCATGGTATGACGGCATACCATCCATAAAAACATGCTTCAAATCAAATTTTAATTTGTCTAAACCCTCATGATTTCGTCGATCAGGAAATGCTGCTTCCAGTTCTCGATCATCGTAATCAAATGCTTCCATCCCCACATGTGTGGCTCCAGTGGCTTCAACAGGCCCCTTAAAGCGTTTTCCTGTGTACCACACAACCTCATTACCACGTTCAATCAGTGTTTTAACCAGCAATACTTCGGATTGAACATGACCATGAAGTGGCGATGTCGCTACTAAAATACGCGCCATGATTTCACCTCTCTGCTTTCTTTCTATAATGAGTTAACAATCGTATGGTAGCACAGATATGAAAATAATTATATTTATTTGTTTCTTCAAAAAATCGTATTTGAGCACCTTATTATAGTACCATTGACCCATATTTGTTAATCCATTTTGTTTCTAGCTGACTGATTTTACAGACATTTAGCTTGTTAACGCTCATCCATCAATTTGCTTACCCTGTTGAATCACCGATAAAAATAGGCTTTTAGTCCCTATTCAGGCAAGTCTAAAGTTTTCTTCTTTTTTCCTTAATGATAGGACTCATTACCCCATACCTATTCTTTAACATCTTAACAAAATCAGTAAACTGTCATGATTGCAGTGGTCTGATCATCTTCACTACAAACAAATCTTTCAACTCAAAAAACCCTCCATCAGAAGGGCATATTAAATCTATTTTAGCGCCACCTTATAACGACTTCATAAACCTATCGAACTTAATCATGGCTTCTAACAGGATATCTGCGGGCACGCTTTCCCCATTTTGAATTATTTGTCCACTGAATGGCGTCAATCCCGCTATGAGGGTGGGCTACACCTGTAATGGTTTCATAAGCTTGTTCTAGCTGATCCAATGACAATTCAAAAAGTTGCTGTTGTTTGACTTTAAATACATTAAATAAAATCAGCTTGTGCATTAGCTCTTCTTTTCTGGATTCCATAGCTTCCTGAAGTTGCATTTTCCCTTCTCCTTTTTATATCAAATAAAACTAACGTCGTCTTTTAATAATATTATTCCTATAAACTAACTTAACATTATAATCCATAATAATCCAAAAATCCTAATTAGTAAAGTATATCCATCTGATAAGATGTGTCCTAACTTCACTTATTGCCACCGCAACTGCCCTGAATAGTTCGTGATGCTTATCCACATACCTCAATTGAATGGCATTTTTTCTTAAACATGTTAAAATAACCCTTACTGCTGACATTGTACGGCAAGTACACTCTTTATATAATGACACTAATATTGAAAACATGTGTAAATATATAAAAATTCCCATTTTTATATAAGTTATTACAAAACTTATATTTTAAAGAACACTAACTTAGAACATCCCTCTCTTTATTTTTCGAGATGAACGTGATGAGTGTGTCTTTATCATTTTATTTCTATATTTTGAATTTCATTAAAAATAAGGCGGGGTATTCATTTTACTCCCCCACCTTGTTAATGAAATAGATTTAGTTATTTAAACACTCTTGTAGCTGCAACTGCCTTTTTCCATCCATCATATAGCTTTTCTCTCTGCTCATCACCTAGCTGGGGTGTGAAGACTCTTTCCTTTTTCCAATGCTTTTTAATTTCTTCTTTATCTTGCCAATAACCGACGGCAAGTCCCGCAAGATAAGCCGCCCCTAATGCAGTGGTTTCACTGATAACGGGTCGATCGACTGGAATGTCAAGAATATCGCTTTGAAATTGCATAAGGAAATTATTTTTAACAGCCCCGCCGTCTACTCGCAACGATTTAAGATGTAATTTAGAATCTGTTACCATGGCATCCAACACGTCTTTTGTTTGGTAAGCTAAGGATTCTAATGTGGCTCGAATGAAATGTTCCTTTGTTGTGCCACGCGTCAGACCAAATACTGCCCCCCGTGCCTCACTATCCCAATAAGGCGTGCCAAGACCCACAAAGGCTGGGACGAAATAAACACCATCTGTGGAATCCACTTTTTCAGCGTAGCCCTCACTATCGGGAGCACTTTTAAGCATTCTCATGCCATCACGAAGCCATTGAATGGCTGATCCAGCAACGAACACACTGCCCTCAAGAGCGTATTCCACTCTACCATCCATACCGCACGCAAGGGTTGTGAGCAAACCTTTCTCAGATTTCACTGGCTTATCTCCCGTATGCATTAGCATGAAACATCCCGTTCCATAAGTGTTTTTTGCCATCCCCTTCTCAAAACAAGCTTGCCCAAATAATGCTGCCTGCTGATCACCCGCAATACCTGCAATCGGGACCTCATAGCCAAAAAAATGAAAACTGACTGTCTTCGCATAAATCTCGGAAGATTGACAGACCTCTGGGAGCATGCTTTTTGGCACACCTAGTATAGCCAGTAACTCATCATCCCACTTTAAATCATAGATATTGTACATAAGCGTACGAGAAGCATTGGAATAGTCTGTCACATGTCTCTTGCCATTGGAAAGCTTATAAATAAGCCACGTATCCACCGTTCCAAAAAGAAGCTCTCCTCTTGCTGCCTTATCTCTTGCCCCATCAACATGATCTAATATCCATTTTACCTTTGTACCAGAAAAATAAGGATCAATGAGTAGTCCCGTCTTATCTCTAAACACGTCATTATATCCTTGCTCACGTAGCACCTTACAAATATCTTCTGTTTGTCTTGATTGCCATACAATGGCTTTATAAACTGGCTTGCCTGTTGTTTTATCCCAAACAACTGCCGTTTCACGCTGATTCGTAATGCCGATTCCAGCGACTTGATCCGGACTAATATCGGCTTTTCTAATCACTTCAGCCATACAGGCAAGCACAGAGGTCCATATCTCATTGGCATCATGCTCTACCCAACCTAGCTCTGGAAAAAACTGTTCAAACTCCCTCTGTGCCGTTTCAACAATTTCCCCGGCATGATTAAAAAGCACAGCACGGGAACTCGTTGTCCCTTGATCAATGGCTAAAATAAATTGATTCATGCCATATCCCCCCTGTATCTATCCAAACAGCTACATATTTTGCGTGGATTCTTCTGCACCGCTATGACTCTCTTTTCTTAATTCTCGTAGGACAGCGGCAATAAAGATCAGGACAATGATAACACTAAGGACCCAAAAGACAACGGAAAAATCACTTTTAAAAATAGCTTGATAAAATACTGCGCCATAAACGCCACCCATTATCGGACCTATAATAGGAACCCACACATATCGCCAATCAGAACTCCCCTTACCGATAATCGGAAGAAAAGCATGAGCAATTCTCGGTCCAAGATCACGGGCGGGATTAATAGCATAGCCAGTCGTTGCACCAAGAGATATACCAATCGCTGTGACGAGCAATCCTAGGATGGCTGGATTTAATCCTTCCGTAAAATGGTTTGCGCCAATAAACAACAAGCCCATTATAAGTATAAATGTTGCAATGATTTCACTTATTAAATTTGCCAAGGGACTTCTGATAGCTGGTGTTGTGGCAAATACCGACAGCTTAGCAACCTTATCCTCTGTTGCTTTCCAATGAGGTAAATACATAAAGAAGACAATAATTGCCCCTATTATCGCACCGATTAATTGAGCTGCAATATACATGGGGACTTTATCCCACGGGAATTTCCCTATCGTGGCAAGTGCTAAAGTAACAGCAGGATTAAGATGGGCACCTGTGACACCCCCTACAGCGTAAATGCCCATCGTAACAGCCAGTCCCCAACCAAGAGAGATGATAATCCACCCGGCACCTTCAGCTTTCGTTTTCTTTAAGACAACGCCACCCACGGCACCTCCGCCAAGGATGATAAGAATCATTGTTCCTACTAATTCAGCTAAAAATTCGGACATATTATTCCCTCGCCTTCCAGTATATTATTTTTTAGCATGTTTCATTAATACTGCGATTACAACGATAGAAAAATCAATTTTAAAAATAATTATATTAAAATAAATATTCCGAATTCATTATAAATAGTAGACTTTATTGCAAACGTTGTCAATTAAAACCCTGGTATCCCTAGTTTTAATTATACTTATGTAGCAAAAGAAATAATCATACCTATTTGCATTGACTAATGCGTCTAATTAAAAAGTGTTGAAGTCACTTAAAAAATTATGTTAACATTTAGTAAGTTAATAAGCATTAAGAGATTGGGAGAGCCTACGTAACATTTTCGTACCATACTTAAATGTTTAAGGGGTCTCTCTCTTTGTTTATCACCATAAAAATTGCCTATCCGTTTAAAATACGATCACTATGATAGGTATGGTAAAGCAACAAACTTATTGGAACGCTACAGGTCATATACCTTTCACGTTATTGAATGGTTGTCAGAGATAGAAACGATGAACTTTTAATTCGCCTAAAATTTAAATGATGATAACCGTAAAGGAGCTGAATCACTTGAAAAATCAATTCACAGAAAATCACCGAGTCGCTTTGTTAGAACAAATGGCAAACGAAACCTATGATCTTCTTATTATCGGTGGTGGGATTACTGGCGCTGGCGTTGCTTTAGACGCTGTCACAAGAGGATTAAAGGTAGCATTGGTCGAAATGCAGGATTTTGCCTCGGGCACATCGGGTCGATCAACGAAGCTTGTACATGGTGGTCTGCGCTATTTAAAACAATTTGAAATCAATATGGTAAAAGAAATTGGTAGAGAACGTGCCATTGTTTACGGAAACGGACCGCACGTGACGACATCAGAATGGATGCTCCTCCCTTTTCATAAAGGTGGCACATTCGGTGCATTTACTACCTCCATCGGTTTAACAGTCTATGACTTTTTAGCTCGTGTAAAAAAATCAGAGCGTCATACCATGTTATCCGCTCATGAAACCTTAATTAAGGAGCCTCTTCTTAAAAAAGAGGGATTAAAGGGTGGGGGCTACTATGTTGAATACCGCACAGACGATGCCCGACTGACAATCGAGGTTGTAAAAGCAGCGGTAAACCATGGAGCTCATGTTATCAACTATACAAAATCCGAAAGCTTCATCTATGATGACGACTCCAAAGTCATTGGGGTTCACGTACGAGATGTCCAATCCAATAAAGAATATGACATCTTTGCGAAAAAAATAGTGAATGCTACCGGCCCATGGGTGGATCAAGTCCGCGATCAGGATCATTCCAAAAATAATAAGCAGCTTCAACTGACCAAAGGTATCCACCTTGTCTTTGATCAATCTATATTCCCTTTAAAACAAGCTGTTTATTTTGATACTCAGGATAAAAGGATGGTTTTTGCTATACCTCGTGATGGTAAAACATATATAGGAACAACAGACACTTTCTACGATGGCGATACAGCTCATCCGAAAATGCTATCATCCGAACGTGACTATGTGCTCAATGCCATCTATTATATGTTCCCAGAGGTGAAAATGACTGAGGAAGACATCGAATCCAGTTGGGTAGGCGTTCGCCCCCTTATTTATGAACAAGGAAAGGATCCTTCTGAAATATCAAGGAAAGATGAAATATGGGAAGCCGATAGTGGCTTAATTACCATTGCCGGCGGTAAATTAACAGGCTATCGTAAAATGGCAGAAGATGTGGTGAATCTTGTATCAAAGGCATTATCCGCTACCAACGACACAACATATAAACCATGCCAAACAATGCATTTACCCATTTCTGGAGGAGAAGATATTGGTGATTCTGACCAATACCAAATCTTTGTTGATCAGAAGTCGAAAGAAGCGGTGAACTTTGGACTAAGTGAAGAAGAGGGTCGTGTACTCGCCAGCAAATATGGAACCAATGTCGATCAGCTCTTTCAGTACGCTAAAGAATATCAAGAACTCAAAGAAAATGAATTAACATCTGTGATTTATGCACAGCTCATGTATGCGATTGAACAGGAAATGGTCGTAAAACCTGTGGATTTCTTTATCCGACGAACAGGTTCCGTTTTCTTTAATAGAAGCTGGGCTATACAATGGAAAGAGGCTGTTATCAATAAAATGGCAGATATTTTTGACTGGACACCAGAACAAACAACAGAATACACGGCAGAGTTAGAAAAAGAAATAGAAGATGCTGTGACGCCTGTTGATGAGTAATGAAAGTGCTTGATAAATAAAGCCTTTCTTTCCTTGTAGGGATGATTAATGTAATCATCCCTACAAATTAACTCTAGCCATCGAAACATGAAGTACTATTATTACTATTAATATAGTCTATTTTCATTTTTCATTTGACTTTTTTTCTAATATTCTCCTTAACACATGCATAGGACTAGACTGGTCATCTATAATATACTCTGGTAAATAGTCCGTATTCGTCGGTATGACATGGTTTCTTCTATTCACCCAAATCGCATGCCAACCTGCCGCTTTGGCACCTACCACATCATTTCGATAGGAGTCCCCAATGTAATAAGAATTTTCGCGATCAATTCCCATTTTCTGCTCAACAACGCGAAATATTTCTATGTTAGGCTTGGCAATTCCTAGTTCATCAGATATAAATATATTGTCCTTTTGCACCCAGTCTGTTAATTTTAATTGCTTGATTTTATTTGATTGATGCTCCGTTGGTCCATTGGTGATGATTCCCAGTGTTAATCCTTGAGATTTTGCCTCATTAAGTAGTTTCCTCATCTCAGGAGCAATCTCTATTTTTCGTTGATTTTGTTCATAATGTGATTGAAAAAGTTGTGCTTCTTCCTTGGTTATCTTAAAACCTAAAAAAGAAAAGGCCTTGCTCATCCTATAAATGTGCATCTCATGTTGGTCCATTTTCCCATCGTTGACTAGGTCGAAAACCTCTTCACTATAGTATCTACTTTTGATAAATAGCTGATCAATGGGGGCATCATAATGACTAAAAACCATTTGGTACGCATCTTCAAAAGGTTTTAATTGATCATATAGTGTATCATCTACGTCCAATAATAAGTTTATCAATTTCTCCTCCTTGTTAACCACTGAAAACTTAGATTTAAGGCATTTTTTCCCTATGCCTTATTTCATTTTAAATAGACTTGTAAGTACTTACTTACACTCTAAACGGTGAAATCACATTCCCTCAGTATTTTTTCCTCTGGTGAACTATGCCGTAATAAGGCTCCTTCTTTCTGAATCAATTTTGTGTAGTAACTTCATTTTATCAAAAGATATCCCTGTTTATAAAAAATAATGAAAGAGCTGGGTTTTATCCCAGCTCCTTTTAATTTTTTACACTATGACTTTCCCAGTCATGTCCTCATAATCCTTACTCATCATTTCCCATGATGTTTCGATAGCTTCATCTAATCCAAATAAACCACTACGACCTACGATATAAATATCCGGACCAGCCGCATCAATTCTTTTAAATGTTTTCCGACTAGACGATCCATCCATTTCAATCACATATTGATAGCCTTTTGCGTCTCGTAAGGCTCTTAATGCTACAATTTTATCTAAAGTGCTTTCAATAAAACGTTGCCCAGCGAACCCTGGATCCACTGTCATAATTGTAATTTTATCCACTAATGCAATATAGGGGAAAATCGTTTCAATGGGCGTTTCTGGATTTAATACTACTCCTGCTTTCAATCCTGCATCATGTATTTGATCAATTAATCGAAAAGCCAAACCATCGAGTACTTCTACATGCATGCAAATCCATTCACACTGTAGATCAACCAATTGTTGAACCCAAAAACTTGGATTCATTACCATAAGATGAGCAGACACGGGTAAATCACTTATTTTTCGCACTTCTTGGATAAACCATGGAGATAATGTAATATTGGGAACATAATGACCATCCATAATATCAATATGATAAGAATCTACATGATTGTTTAAAAAAGTGATTTGTTCTTTAAACTTATCTAAGTCCATTGTCATCAATGATGGTGAAAATTCTATTTTTTTCATACCCTATATATCCTCCACTAAATTTCTGTTTTCTTTAAATATCCATTGTAGGGTTTGTAATCACCCCATCTACCCGCTCTGAAGTATTTAACATACTAACAGTTTTATCAAATAATTTGAATATCATCTAAATCAATATCCTCTTCCTCAACTTCTATTTGCTCGTCTTCTTTCACATTTCTCTTAATCAAAGCCAAGGCCAAGCCTGTTACAAGAACATTCACTACTATGGCTACAGCTCCAGTCCATGGATGCGTCATTGTCGGCAACATTAAGACACCACCAAATGGGACAGTCGCATCTGCGCCTAAAATCATAGATACTGCTCCGCCGACCGTTCCACCAATAGCTGCTGCTATGATACAGCGAATAATATCATTCATCATAATGGGAATGACACCTTCAACAATATTTACAACACCCATGGGTACTGCCGATTTTAAAGTCTCAACTTCTTGTCGTGTATAGATATTTTTCCGAAACATTTTTGCTATAAAATAAGCTAAGCCAAATCCAATCGGTGTGGCTGTATTGACTAATTGTAATGCTGTAATAGGCCCATTAATTCCATCTGCCTGCATTGTCAATACGAAGGCAAACACAGTCTTATTAATCGGTCCGCCGAAATCAACGATACTCAATAAGCCTACGATGCCACCAAATAAGAACAATGAAGATGTTCCTAAACTATTTAGTAGATGTGTTAATAATGTTGTAAAAGCGTGAATAGGGACACCAATAATGTAAACCATGATTAATCCAACAATAATGGAGGTGCAAAATGGAGCAATTAAAGTTGGCATTAATCCCTTAGCCCATCTAGGAACTTTAAAATATGCAATAATAGCTACAGCAAAATAACCTGATAAAAATCCCCCTAGAATCCCACCAATGAATCCAGCACCCATTGCATTAGCAGTTAAACCAATAATAAAACCTGGCGCTATTCCGGGCTTTCCTGCGATTGAATAAGAAATCCCTGTTGATATAACCACGGGTAGTAACCCTAAACCAGCCCCACCCATTGTTGCTAAAGCATCCCATATGGAAAACTTGCCTTGTACTAATGCATCTTGGCTAGTACCTCCAAAGGCCATACCAATTGCTAATAAAAAACCTGCTCCACAGACAACCGGGATCAAATATGAAATTGCCGTCAATAAATGCCCTTTAATATTTAATTTTTTTATTCCATTCATTTTTAACTCCCCTATTATTCAAAACTTCCCATCCACCGGTTAAAAGAATTATTTTTTAATTTATGAACTTACTGCTACAAGTTTTATTAATTAGATAAAGCGTTTTTCACGTCTTCAGCATTTTTTGACTGTAGCATTTTCTCAATGACTTCGTCATTACCTAATTTCCGTGCAAATAATGATAGTAATTTGAGATGATTTTGTGCCCCATCTTTGTCATTTCCAACAGCAAAAAGAATGATCCCTTTGACCCCCTTCCCATCGAGGGTTTCCCAAGGGATTTCTTCCTGAGTAATCCCAATAGCAACCCCTATCTTTTCTACAGAATCACTCTTGCCATGAGGGATGGCAATATAATTACCAATTCCAGTTTGTCCCACAGCTTCTCGAGCATAGATATCTTTCAGAAACGCTTCCATATCTGTAATGTATTCATTTAGCAACAACACCTCTGTCAATTCTTGAATAGCCTCTTCCTTATTTTTAGCACTCATATTGGTTTTGATTGTATTTACATCTACAATATCTTTTACTTCCATCATTTTTTTCTTCTCCTTGATTATATTATTTCTGTTGACTTACAACCTCTGCAGCTTTTTCAATTAATTTATTTGGTGATTTAACAGCTATTTCTGTCGAAACTTGGATGATTCTCTTCCCTTCAAAACGTTCTCTTCCTGCGATTTTAACATCTACGGCTAAAATAACGATGTCCGCTTCATCTATCTGTTCTTGAGTCAATTCATTCTCTGTTCCAATCGTTCCTTGTGTTTCAATTTGAATTTCGTGGTCTGCTTTCTTTCCCGCATTCTCTAATTTTTCCTGTGCGATATATGTGTGCGCGATGCCAACCGTGCATGCTGCAACTCCTACTATTTTCATGATTCACCCTCCTGAATTTTTAAAATTTCTTTACTAAAATTTTCTTTTTCATGACTATTCAATAATCGATTTAAATACTCTTCATCTGCTAACGCTCGGGTGAATAAGGATATTTTCTTTTTTATTTGAACGCTTTCATTGTTCTTTAATAAAATAACAATCAATAAACATATATCCTTTATTTGGTCATCCCAGGATCGAATTGGGTGTGCTAAACGAATAACTAATATGTGACTCTTCTTTAATTGATCACTTTCGATATGAGGCAACATCACATGTTCAGCGATTACTGTGTTCCCTACTTTTTCCCTTTCATTTAATTGATTGATGACCTCCTCTATATGCAGAGGATTATCTTGACATACAATTTCAGAAATGAAAGAATACACTTCTTCTTTCGTTTTTAACTGACAATTAAAGTGAATTTGATAGAGTAACTGATCCTCATGATAAATTTCCTCTATCTTTCTCTGAAGCCTCTTCTGATCATCAATTGTAAACATCGCACTTACTAATAAATAAGGAATGGGTACTTCTTCCTTAATATGAACAGTGCTTAGGATTAACTCAGCATCTGAATATTTCTCCTTTAACCTTCGTGTATTTCGTGATGCTACTACATCAACAATTTCTAACTCAGGAAATTTCTTTGAAACTTTTGTTTTTAAAAGTTCTGAAGTGCCAATTCCTGTCGTACACATGATAAGTATTTTAATGGGACGTTGATGTTGTCCAGTTTCAATAGCTTTTGCAAAATAGAGGGTAAGAAACCCATTCTCATCGTCATTTATAGCTGGCAAATTAAAGGTTTTACTTACTGATTCAGAGACGCTTGTGACACTTAAAAAGACTTCTTCATACGTCACCTTAATTTGACTTAACAAACTGTTGTTAATTTGAATTTTATGCTCTAATCGATTAAGCATCGGTTTAATATGATTAGCTAAATCAATAAATATGGACTGACGATCTATATCTATTCCTAAGCTAGTACTTATTCCTTCAATATATGCTTTCGTTATTTGGCTGACTCCTAATGAAAAAGTGGAGGTTATAACAAGAGATCCCTGCATTCTTGATGACACTAAATACTGATATAGAAAATAAATCTCACTACTGGGCAAAGAAGTGTTCAAATATTTTTCAATATTATGGACAATAATTTTTGTAACTGGATACAAAATATCTCTTTTCATGTTTTCCATCTGTTCACTAGAAATCGTATCAGTAAAAAGTCTGGTAGGAACTTTTCTTGAGCGACTTAATAATATATATAAATGCGAGAAAATGTTTATATTATATGGATAGGGAATCGTTATATCTAAATCCTCTTCAACCTTTCTTAATTGATCCAATATAAACAACACATCGTACTGATTAAAATTCAGTTCTTGATTCCTTTTTAAATCATCAATATCAATCGTATTGAAGATTTCAATAATATCTTTAACGGCCCTTCGAATATTAACTTCTTCCCCTAATATGGCTAGTGCTCTGTTTTTTCGTACTAGAACCAAATTAAACTTTTTAAGCTCTTCGTTCATTATTTGTTCATCATTGGAAATAACGGAGTCTCCTACATAATACTTACTAAATAAATGATAAATATTTATATATTTAGGAGAATATAATAATAATTCTTCCATAATTCGTTTACGTCTCTCGTTAGGAGAAACATGTTTTTCTTTAAATGTTTCATTTCCTTTTTGATAGTTAATATATTTTTCGTAATCTAGTTTATACCCTCTCCCTCTCTCCGATATAATTAAAGGGGCATCCACGAAGGCTTCATTAATTTTTTTTATTAAACGATAGACCGTTTTTTGAGAAATATTTAGTGCTTTTAGGATATCCTTCGAAGTAACATAACCTTGATTTTGCGAAAGAAACAGCAACAAATCTTGTTCATGGTTACTTTTTAAACTCATCACCCTTCCCCCTTTGATATAAGGCTAACATATAATGAAACAAATGAACCTCTATAAAGTGACCGTTGCAACGGTCACTTTTCTAAACATTCTATAAGATTGTTCTAAGGTCACCGCCTCTATTAGACTATCGATAAAGAAAAAAAGAGACATTCTCCCTCTCCTTTCTCAAAAGTGCATAAGAGCAACACTAACTTTGACATTGCAAGTTTTATTACCATCTGCTTATGTGACTTCACACCCTGTTTTTAGCTAAGCGTTTATACCCAGGGTTTCCTTCTTGATAGTTTGACTACTCTAAATTTTTCACTGGATTTAGCCATAAATAAACACCCCAAAAGTTAGATTTTTACCCTAAACTTTGGGGTGCGAATAAGTGTCATTATGCTATACTCAAGGCAAAACAGTGGGGCAAAGCCTTCAAGCCTCTATATGGCTTTTAAAACCGAGAAAACTGCAGTTAATGTTTTTCTAATTGTTCTCCAATTTATGTTATTACAAACGACAAATTTAGTGTGAAACATATAAATTTCAGTTACTCACGTAGAAAATAAAAAGAGGCTTCTCAAAAGTTCGGAAAACTCATGAGAGACCTCTAATTTTAGTTTATGGCATTAAACTGACAACACAAACCATAATATGACCTAAAAATCTTTATATATTAAGCGTTTTAAAGCGATATTACATCATACCGCCCATTCCACCCATGCCGCCCATATCAGGCATACCGCCGCCACCATTGCTTTCTTCAGGTATATCCGAAACAACAGCTTCTGTTGTTAGGAACATAGCCGATACAGAAGCAGCATTTTGCAATGCAGAACGCGTCACCTTCGTTGGGTCAACAATACCAACTTGGATCATGTCTACCCATTCATTTTTAGCAGCATCGTAACCAGTGCCTACTTTTTCATTTTTGAGGCGTTCAACAATAACAGAACCTTCAAGACCAGCGTTATGAGCGATTTGGCGAATAGGTCCTTCAAGCGCACGCTTGACAATATCCACACCTGTTGCTTCATCGCCCTCAGCATTGACAGCTTCGACAGCTTTACTGACGTTGATAAGCGCTGTACCACCACCGGATACGATACCTTCTTCAACAGCAGCACGTGTTGAGTTCAAAGCATCCTCAATGCGAAGCTTACGTTCTTTAAGCTCGGTTTCAGTAGCTGCGCCAATTTTGATAATGGCAACACCACCAGCAAGCTTAGCAAGGCGTTCTTGTAATTTTTCTTTATCAAATTCAGAAGTGGTTTCTTCTAATTGTGCACGAATTTGTTTCACACGAGAAGCGATTTGAGAAGATTCTCCGTGACCACTCACAATCGTAGTGTTTTCTTTCGTGACAACAATTTTATCTGCCGTACCAAGTTGACCTACCTCAGTTGATTTGAGCTCCAAACCAAGATCTTCAGTAATCACGTCTGCACCTGCAAGTATAGCGATATCTTCAAGCATTGCTTTACGACGATCACCAAAACCAGGCGCCTTAACAGCAACAACATTGAATGTCCCGCGAAGCTTGTTAAGAACGAGCGTTGATAAAGCTTCACCCTCTACATCCTCAGCGATGATAAGAAGCGGACGGCTTAGTTGGATCACTTGTTCAAGCAATGGGAGCACCTCTTGAATATTAGAAACCTTCTTGTCGGTGATCAAAATGTATGGATTGTCCAATACAGCTTCCATTTTATCGGAATCTGTTACCATGTAAGCTGATGCATAGCCACGATCGAATTGCATACCTTCAACCACTTCAAGCTCAGTGTTAAAGCCTTTGGATTCTTCAGTAGTGATAACACCATCACTGCCTACGCGCTCCATCGCTTCAGAGATAAGTTGCCCGACTTCTTTGTCGTCAGCAGAAATTGCCGCAACTTGGGCAATGGAATCTTTGCCTTCAATGGGTTTAGAAATGCGTTGTAATTCCTCAACAGCCGCTTGAGTGGCCTTTTCAATACCACGACGAATACCCATTGGATCAGCGCCAGAAGTAACATTTTTCAAGCCTTCCTGAATCATGGACTGTGCTAAAACGGTCGCCGTCGTCGTACCGTCTCCGGCAACATCGTTTGTCTTGCTTGCTACTTCAGCAACAAGCTGTGCACCCATATTTTCATATTTATCTTCCAACTCGATTTCCTTAGCAATGGTTACACCATCATTGGTAATGAGCGGCGCACCGAATTTTTTATCAAGAACAACATTGCGTCCTTTTGGTCCAAGCGTGACTTTCACAGCGTCAGCCAATGTGTTTACACCCTGAAACATCGCCCGACGAGCGTCTTCACTAAATTTAATTTCTTTAGCCATTGAAACATGCCCTCCTTAATATGTAATGATCTTGTTTTGACTGATTAAACGATTGCCAAAATATCGTCTTGACGAAGGATTAAGTACTCCTTGTCTTCATGCTTTATTTCCGTTCCTGCGTATTTTGAAAAAATCACGCGGTCGCCTGCAGCAACATCCAGCGCAACACGTTCACCTTTGTCCGTCACCTTACCGTTACCGACAGCAACAACATGACCTTCTTGAGGTTTTTCTTTAGCGGAATCCGGCAATACAATACCGCTCGCTGTGGTTTCCTCTTGTTCTACAAGTTCAATAATAACGCGATCACCTAATGGCTTTAACACGGAAAACCCTCCTTTAATATAGAAAAGTATTTTGTTAGCACTCGATAGCACCGAGTGCTAATTCCAGTTATATATTAATCAATTTCATCCATTTTTGCAAGCATAATTCATTAATTTTTTTCTGACCAAGCAAAAAATATTTACTTTACATGGCTTATGTTACAATGAGCATGAATATACGTATAAAAGAATATAACCTAATTAACATTAGTCCATTTAAAAAAGGGGTTATCTATAGTGGCTACGCGCTATTGGTCCATCATTATTACCTACGTTATCTGTCAGCTTTCTGGCTTTATTGTATATACACCTGTTCTTAACTTTATTCCTCCCGAACAACGATCAGCCACTTGGATCGTTTTCAGCTTTTTAGTCACATTGGGCATCTTCTTATTCCTCTTGCTCCCCGAACGCCATATGCATCGTGATATCGAGCGTTCCTCAATCAAAGATACCATCAAATGGGCAATATACGGCATCGTCCTGGTCTATCTCACGCAAATTGTTGCCAGCATGATTGATGTTGGTCTATTAGGTGAACCGTCAAAATCGGAGAACACACAGGATGTGCTTGGTTTAGTACGCTCGGCCCCCTATGCTGTTTTAGTTGTCATTATTGTCGGTCCTATCCTTGAAGAAATTATTTTTCGTAAAATCATTTTTGGATATTTTTATAAAAAAACAAATTTTTGGATTGCGGCAATTATCAGCGCCCTCTTGTTTGCACTGCTTCACATGGATAAGCATATTATCATCTATGGAGGTATTGGTATCATCCTTGCCTTTTTATATGCTAAAACACGTCGAATTATTGTCCCGATTATCGGTCATTGCTCCCTGAACACCCTTGCCATTCTGTTCACCTTTGTACCATCTCTTCAACAACAAATGCAAGATCAAGAGCACGATGCCTTCATTCATCTGCTCCTCCATTGGAGCACCTTTTAACCACGCAGACAACAGCGACCATTCAAAAAAATGAGGAGAGAGGTTACTTAGATAACCGCACGCTTTGTTTTATATGTCGCCTTCATGCTCTTATAATATGGGCGATAGCAGACGAGAAATATCTTCCTTAAATTTTATGATTAAAGAGCGTTTTTGATAGCGCTCCAGCGTAAGCTCTTCACAAACCTTTTCATCTCTATCAAACATGCCTTTAAGCTGCCTAACAATGCTTTCGTCATAGAGAATAACGTTTACTTCAAAGTTTAACCTAAAGCTGCGAGAATCCACATTCATTGTCCCTACAGAAGCAACCTTCTCATCTACAATGATCGCTTTCACATGTAAAAAACCATTATCATACAAGAGTATTTTAGCACCATATTTGACTAATTCCCCTACATACACCCATGATGCCCAATGAACAAACAGGTGGTCGGGCTTATTGGGAATCATGATGCGTATATCAACACCAGATAGAAGAGCTATCTTACAGGCGTCCATAAAGCTCGAATCCGGAATGAAATAAGGTGTTTGTATATCCACACTCTTTTTAGCATCCATAATCAGCTTGATATACATATTTTTCAGATTCTCATTTTCCGAATTAGGTCCACTAGCAACAACTTGAATGGGCATCGTCTCCTTAGGATTTTCGGAGTTGAAACAAAATCCCTCATTCTCCAAATTTTTATGTTTACTTGCCTGATTCCAGTCCAAGATAAATCTTGCTTGCATGTGATTAACCGCTTCTCCTTCTATTCTCAGATGCGTATCACGCCAATAGCCAAACTTCTTATTCTCACCTAGATACTCTGTTCCAACATTAAACCCACCTACATATCCTATGTTTCCATCAATGATACAAAGCTTTCTATGATTTCTATTATTCATGCGAAAATTGACCATTCTCAATAGTGATGGGAAAAACACCTCAACTTTCCCTCCACAATTGATCAGCTCTTTAAAGAATGTTGGAGACATCTTCTTTGACCCTATCGCATCATAAAGAACCCTTACTTTAACACCTGCTTTAGATTTTTTTATTAATTCATCTCTGAGCTTCTCTCCCAGTGCATCAGGTTCAATAATGTAATATTGTACATTGATTTCTTTCTTAGCCGCTCTGATATCTTCAAATAGCGCCTGAAACTTCTGATGTCCATCATCAAAAATGTCCACCTGGTTGTGATAGGTCAATAAGGAATTATTCGAACTAAGATTCATCCTTACTACATCGATGTACTCATTTAATAAAGGCGAACGACCCTCATCCTCTTTTGCAAAGGCAGTTAATTGTTTATCTACAGCCGATCGCAAAATCGCGCTCTCTTGTATTGACAGCTTATAAAAATTTTTCTTTTTAAGATTTCGCCCAAGAAAAATATAAATGATAAACCCTAGGATGGGAATAAAAAGAAGAACCATCAACCACGCCCAAGTATACCCAATATCTTTCCTTTCAAAAAAAAGCACACCCGCTGCCAGCGTTATATTCGCAACCAACGTAATCGATATGATTAATAAAATGATAAGATGAATGCCCATACTTTCTCCTCACGATTCCATTAAGATACCGGACTCTATAACAAACCAATCCTTTACAACTATATCATTTCCATTCACTCAATTCTTCATTAGCATTCAGTTTAACAGAATAAGCTTTCTCATGCTTACTATTTTTTATAGTCTTCTCTTAAATTTCTTCCACAGATATCAGCATGCCATTTCTTTCATTCACTAAAAGCTCCCTATTTATAGACGATGACAATAGGTGATAATCCCAATGAAAATAGCATGAGCCCGTTAGAAATACGGAACTCATGCCATCCATAAAGCGAGATATGTGAAATTAAATTAAATTTGAGAAGGCTTTTCCAGCGCTGTCAAAATAACAGGTTCTCCTTTTGTGATGGCAATCGTGTGCTCATATTGGGCGGATAGTGAACCATCTGCCGTGCGTGCCGTCCAACCATTATCATCAAGTTTAGAGCGCCAATCACCTACATTTAACATCGGCTCAATGGTTAACACCATGCCTTCTTTAAGTCGAAGCCCTTTGCCAGGCATACCGTAATGAGGAACTTGGGGCTCTTCATGAATAGTAGGTCCAATCCCATGACCCACAAAATCACGAACAACGCTCAAATCTTCACCTTCTGCATAGGTTTGAATGGCATGACCAATATCCCCAATGCGATTGCCAATTCGTGCTTCCTTTATCCCCCTATATAGAGCCTCCTCTGTTACTTGTAATAAATGTTGCGCCTCTTCGGAAATCTCACCCACCGCATAGCTCCATGCAGAATCTGCCAACCAGCCGTTTAAATTGACCACCATATCAATCGTGACGATATCCCCTGATTTTAGAGAAGTCATACGAGGAAAGCCGTGACAAATTTCATCATTGATAGAGGCACATGTCGCATATTTATAGCCCTGGTAACCCTTTTGCTCCGCAGTCGCCCCATGCTCTGCCAAAAATGATTCAACAAAAGCTTCAATCTCATCCGTGGTCACACCCGGCTTAATCTTTTTCTTAATCTCGCTATGACAACGTGCTAATAGCTCTCCAGCATCGCGCATTTTTTGTATCTCATTTTTTGATTTTAACTGTAACAAGCTCATCATCCTTAACATATTTTACATTCATGACTATTAACAACACATACCCTGTACTGTATAACTATGTCTAACACGGTCATCTGACGCTGTAGACATCTTCTGCATTATCCCAAGCTGTCAAGCTCTTCTTATCAGTCTATCAAATATGGAAAAAAGTTGCTATCCAAATGATTTTAGATAATTCACAAAAAAAGCAACCTAACACAAAGATAGGCCTTGTTCTTCATTTTAGCTCTTATTCCGATTCTTCCTCTTCTTGAAGGAAATACTGCTCTTTTAACATCTTCCGCTTATATGTACGTCTTGAAATGATGAGGCTCAGCTCATATAAGAACACCAATGGAATCATGACAATAATTTGCGATAGCACATCCGGTGGAGTGATAATCCCAGCAATAATCAGCAGGATAAAATACGCATATTTTCTAATTTTCGATAAGAAGTGCGGAGTGATGAAACCAAGCCTTGTTAAAAACATCACGACGATCGGCAATTCAAATATAACGCCAAACGGAAGCGTAATCTGTAACAAAAAATGAAAATATTCATTGATGCCAATCACATTATGAATGCCAAGGGATTGACTTAAATGCACCATAAAGTGCAAGACATACGGAAATAAAACAAAATAAGCAAAGGCAATGCCACATAGAAAGAGCATAATGGACGTAGGGATATAGGATAGCGTAACCTTTCGTTCGTTTTCATATAATCCCGGACTAACAAAAGCCCATAGCTGATACATAAGCAGAGGCGAGACAATCACCACGCCAATAACCAGTGCCATCTCCACAAAAATATTAACGGGATCCGTAATGCGAAAGTTATGAAGATCAATCCCGTTGGCGACGTCTGCATATTGTAAATAGACAATCGCTGGTCTAGCCAAAAAAAAGCCAATAATAAACGCAATGATAAAACCAATAATGACAATCACAATCCGTCTACGTAATTCTTGGAGATGCTTAGTCATGCTCATGGTTTTATCAGACATCAGCGATCATCCTGCTTCTTTTTAGCATAATCGCCATCTACCGTAATCCCTTTTACTGCATTTTTGAATTCACGCAAGGTACTGCCTGCCATCTTTCCAAATTCAGGAAGCTTCTTCGGTCCAAAAATGACAAGTGCGGCAATGATAATAAGAATGCTACCTCCCCAGCCTAATCCCATATCATTCACCCTCCGGCTCCTTTAAAGGATAATTGTTCAAGAAATACACGAGCGTTTGCAATTCAACACTCAAATCTATATGATGTACCCGAATATTATTAGGAACTGATAACCTTACCGGCGTAAAATTAAGTATACCACTCACACCTGTCGATACAAGGACATCAGCAACCGATTGAGCACCCTCAGCAGGAACTGCCAAAATGGCCACGGTAATATCATCATGGTTATCCGTCTCCAGTTGTTGAATAGACAAGATCAATGTTTCCCCAATGATTGTTCCTACTTTATGCGCATTCGTATCATACGCCTTAACAATCTGCATATTATTATTTTTCAAGAAATTATACTTTAATAATGCTGTGCCTAGGTTTCCAACTCCTATAAGCATTACCTTAGTCAGCTCATCCTGATTTAACGTGTCTCTCAAAACGTTTAACAGCCGATCGACATGATAGCCGTACCCTTTTTTGCCTAATGCACCCAGATGAGAAAAGTCTCTGCGAATCGTGGCTGAGTCAATCTTAACCACTTCACCCAGCTCAGAAGAGGATACGCGTTGTTTGCCCGATTCGGATAAATGCTGTAATACCCGATAATACAAGGGCAATCGTTTAGCTGTTGCCTGAGGTATTTTATCTTGATTCATATCCTACCCTTAAAAGACTCCTCTCCTTCCTAATGTTTAAACCTTATGATTGTCGAAGTCTACATTTAAACATCAGTTTCTTATGATCGCTCTATTTATTTCTTTCACTATACTACAAATCAAACTTTTTTGACCATACAGCAAAACAAGAAATCTTTGCCTTTTTCCATAAGAAAGTTGCCGTCATCCCTATCAATGCGCTAAAATTAAAAAGAATTTGAGGTGACAACATGCTGTTATTACAAGCAAATCGATTAAGCAAATCTTACGATACTGACCTTATTTTATCGAATATTAACATAGAAGTACAATCTCATGAAAGAATTGCTCTGGTGGGCAGAAACGGCAGTGGCAAATCCACTTTGTTAAAAATTATTGCGGGAAAAACCACCTACGATAGCGGTACTCTTACACGCTCAAAAGAGGTTTCCCTAGGCTATCTTGAGCAAAATAGTCAGCTACACTCTGAGGCACGTCTTTATAACGAGCTTCTCAAGGTGTTCCAACCCCTTATTAATATGGAAAAAGAGCTGCGCAGGATGGAAATACAAATGGCCAACCCTAACCACTTTCCCTCCCAAAAGGACTACGAAAAATTTCTTCATCAATACGATCAGCTACAAATCACCTTTACAGATCGAGGTGGTTACACCTACGAGGCGGACATCAAGAGCATTTTAAACGGTCTCGGCTTTGGTCACTTTCCAGATGATATGTCGGTCAACATGCTTTCAGGTGGGCAAAAAACCCGTTTATTACTCGGCAAGCTTCTACTCATCAAGCCCGATTTGCTCATTCTCGACGAACCGACCAACCACCTGGATATTGAGACGCTCACTTGGTTAGAAGACTATCTTCAGCACTATCCCGGAGCCTTATTAATCGTTTCTCATGACCGCTATTTTCTCGATCGCATTGTGGAAAAAGTCTATGAGATCTCCCGCGGTGAATCTAAAGTCTTTCACAACAATTATTCAAAATACCTGGATCAAAAAGCAGCTGACTATGAACGAGACAAAAAACACTACGAAAAACAACAAAAAGAAATTACTGACCTGAAAGATTTTATTCAAAAAAACATCGTTCGTGCTTCAACCACCAAGCGTGCGCAGAGCCGACGTAAAAAATTGGACAAGATGGTGCTATTAGATCAACCAATAGGTAACGACCCGGCTGCACGCTTTTCCTTTGACATCCGGAATCAAAGTGGCAATGACGTCTTGAGCGTCGACGCCCTTGCAATTGGTTACGATCAAGAACACTCTATCAATAAGGGCTTGAGCTTTGCGATGCGTCGTGGAGAAAGCGTAGCATTGGTTGGAAAAAATGGAGTAGGAAAAACCACATTGATTAAGACCATCGCTCATCATTTACCTAAACTTGCCGGCACCCTATCACTAGGCAGTAAAGTGACAATTGGCTACTATGATCAAGAACAAAGCACCCTGTCTAATAACAAGACCGTGCTCAATGAGCTTTGGGATGATTTTCCGCAAACTTTGGAAAAGGATATTCGCACAGTTCTTGGTAATTTTTTATTTACTGGTGATGATGTGCTCAAACCTGTCTCAGCCCTTAGTGGTGGGGAAAAAGCAAGACTCACTCTTGCTAAGCTGATGATGCAAAAGGATAACTTCTTGATCCTTGATGAACCGACCAACCATTTGGACATTGATAGTAAAGAAATTTTAGAAGCAGCGCTCATCGATTTCCCTGGCACTGTGCTTTTTGTCTCACACGACCGTTACTTCATCAATCGCATTGCCACTCGCGTTCTTGAACTTAATCCAAATGGCATTCAGGATTATCTAGGAGATTATGATTATTATATTAATAAAAAGGTAGAACAAGAAGAACGCTTAAAAGTTGAGCAGGAGAAAACCATCGCTCCGATTATTAAACAACCAATCACTGATGGAAAATTGGCTTTTGAAGAAGAAAAAAAAGCCAAGCGGGAGGAACGACGCAAGCAACGATTGATTAAGGAAATTGAAAAGCATATTGAAGCGCTAGAAGAACAGATCGAAAAGAACGAAGACCGTCTCTTAGATCCCGAGATTTATAATGACCTTGACAAAGCACGAGAAATCAATGAAATCATTATCACCTCTAGACAAGAGGTAGAACAGCTTATGGAAGAATGGACAGCCTTACAACTATAGCCCTTTTCCAGCTGCATCCCTCTGCCCTGTCTATGGCAGAGGATACCTACTGTCGTCTTTTGTACTCACAAAAGGGAACATATTACGAACATATCCACATTATCAACATAGTTATACACAGGTGAAATGCCTGCAATTCAGCATTTTTCATATCCCATCCACTTTATCCACATTTTCTCTTATATTTATACACAAAAATTATACACATTCTCCATGCTTTTATAATAACTTTAATTGAGCTTTTCCACAGTTGTTAACTTCCTGTGGATAAAGTTATTAGATTTCGTATGAATCATTCATTCAAACACGAGCTGTAAGAACTACTTGCTCTAAATTTTCATGCTGTTCGTCACCTAAACATTGACTAACTCCAGCCCTGGGTGAGCATTAAGATCCATGGAAGCACGTTGACCTGCTAAAAAATGGACCGTCCCTGCTGCCGCAATCATCGCAGCATTATCCGTGCACAGGTGAATAGGTGGAATGTTTAGATCAACACCAACGCCTTGCGCTGCCTCTGTGATCGCTTGTCGAAATCCCTTGTTGGCAGCCACTCCACCAGCAACGAGCAACTGCTCTACCTTGTAGTGCTCGACGGCCTTTATCGTTTTGGTCACTAGAACATCGACAACACTTTGTTGAAAACTGGCAGCGACATCTGCCCTATTTAAATCTACATCACGCTGTTCTGCATTATGAACCGTATTAATCACCGCTGATTTCAGTCCGCTAAAACTAAAATCAAACGAATTTTCTTCCAACCAAGCTCTAGGAAAAGGAATCATTGGCTCAGCCTCTGCAGCAAGCCGGTCGATCTCTGGTCCTCCCGGATAAGGCAACCCTAAGATTCTCGCAACCTTATCAAAAGCCTCTCCAGCTGCATCATCACGCGTTTCACCTATTAACTCATATTGACCATGCCCAGGCATTTGAATTAATTCCGTGTGCCCTCCAGAGACAACCAACGCCATCAATGGAAACCGAAATGTTGTACTAAACCGATTTGCATAAATATGACCAGCGATATGATGAACAGGCAACAAAGGAATTTGGTGCGCAAAAGCCAAAGCCTTAGCAGCACTAATTCCCACAAGCAGCGCTCCAACTAACCCCGGTCCTTCGGTGACGGCAATACCATCGATATCTGTCCAATCTATGTTTGCTTCCTCTAGAGCTGTCTCACAGACCATAGTAATTTGTTCCACATGATGGCGTGAGGCAATCTCAGGCACAACTCCACCAAAGCGTTTATGACTTTTAATCTGGGAAGCCACAACGTTTGAAAGAATACTATGTCCATTTTCAACAACAGCTACAGCTGTTTCATCACAACTCGTCTCTATTCCCAAAATGACAATATTCTCATTTGTCTTCATTATAAATTCACCCACATGACTAAGGCATCTTCATGGTTATCCGTATAATAGTTCTTTCTGATCCCACCATTTTGAAAACCAAGCTTTCGATAAAGTCCTTGTGCCACCTCATTCGATACTCTAACCTCAAGGCTCATCTTTTTCGCCTGAGCTGTTCTGGCATAGAACATTGCCTTTTTTAATAATGTTTCACCCAACTTATAGCCTCTATAATTTGGCAACACCGCAATATTGGTAATATGCGATTCATCAAAAATCAACCATTGTCCACAATAGCCAATAATAAAATCGTCATCTTCAGCAATAAAGTAGGTAGCAAATTGATTGGACGTCATTTCATTCTCAAAAGCCTCGCGTGTCCACGGATGGCTGAAAGAGTGCTCCTCAACATAGACAACGCCATCTACATCCTCCAATGTCATCTGTCGCACCTGTATCCCCTGTTCCATGATGATTAATTCCTCTCTTGCTGAGCAACCCATTTTGTCTCTGCTTCTGTAAGCTGTAAATAAGCTGGTACAAGCCCATGAATATCTTTTACAGGCTCGCCAACCCTACCAAGTAGTGCCAGCTCTGACGGACGAGGTTGATTATTGGTAGGCTTTGCAAAAACAGCCTGCTTACCTAACTTATTCTCAATCATCGTCTGATGAAGTTTCACATCTTGTCCCAAAAACAGAATCGACTTATCAATAATCTTTACTGTTTCCAACCAATCAGAAAGCAACACAATACGATCCTCTTCAATCATCTTCATTTGATCAGAACCAACGCCATAAAGTCCTGTATACACTTGACCACGTCTAGCATCAAATAGCGGACAAACAACCCCTTCAAAGAATTGCCCATTCTGAGCCAAAATTGCCAGGCTCGAAACAGCTACAAGCTCTGTTTGTAATGTCCATGCCAAGGTCTTAGCAATTGTAACCCCAATGCGCACTCCCGTGTAAGAACCTGGTCCAATAGCCACAGCAATGCGATCAAGCTCACGAGGAGTGAGCTCTGTTTCCTTCATCAGTTGTTCAATGGCCGGCATCAATTTAACTGAATGATTTTTTTTCACATTAGTAATCAGCTCACCTAAGATGCCCTCTCCATTGACAAGGGCGACTCCCATTGTCACATTGGATGAATCAATCGCTAGCACATTCATCAAAATAACTCCTTGCATAACTGCCTAAAATGATTGCCATAAGGATAAAATTGCAAAAGTCTAACTGTTTCTCTCTCGCCAAGTCTTATGACTATATCCAATCTTTCTTCGGGTAGCTGTGCCTGAATTCGGCTTGCCCACTCAATAATGGTCACCCCTTCAGACTGGAAAAAGTCATCAAAACCCAAATCTTCTTCTTCCTCTAAACGGTAAGCGTCCATATGATAGAGTGGCATTTTTCCCATATATTCTTTTATAATTGTGAACGTTGGACTATTTACTGCCCGCTTCACACCCAGTCCACGCGCAATTCCTTTAGTAAATGTTGTCTTCCCAGCTCCTAAATTCCCTTCCAAAGTGATAACGTTCCCAGGAATGAGCCGCTGAGCTATCTGTTCAGCAATATTCATTGTTTCTTCATTTGAGTCACTAAAGCATTCATACATGTTTCCATTCCTTCTTTAAACTCCATTTTATACCATACAACTAACTTCCCTCATTGAACCATTTAACCAAAATAATTTCAACTCTTTACCTTAAAGCTTATCCCTTAATATGTATAACTCTCAATCTATAGAGCCTTGGTATCAGATTTCTGTCCGTCGAGTCAAGATTTTGATCCACGCTTCCTTCAGTCCTTACCTCACAATAAGCGCCTTGCATTTCTCCAGTGATTAGTTGATATATACCACCACAGTGGACTTTCACCACCCAATAATTTCCAGTTGTTATGCCTGGCGCACAAAAAAACACAGCCAGAAATGGCTGTGCGTATACGACTTGCTTGCCCGGCGACGTCCTACTCTCACAGGGGAACCCCCCACTA
>Ga0154006_1000025_pt1 | contig 85471 bp, 78 predicted proteins | sample TSFL090MetaG_FD_104747 | JGI IMG/M metagenome (GOLD analysis project Ga0154006, IMG submission 104747) | Attine ant fungus gardens microbial communities from Florida, USA - TSFL090 MetaG | ecosystem: Host-associated > Fungi > Mycelium > Unclassified | place: USA: Florida, Wakulla State Forest...
AAAGGTAAATGTTACAGCAAAGCAAAACACATGATAGAAAAATCGCTCAACCTCTTATTCATGAAAATGAATAATCAATTACCTATATTAATTTAACAATACCTTCCATTATACACGGTAACCTCCTTGACGTCATTAACAATGTAGATAAACAGGATATATTGGATATGCAGAAAACCATTTCGGCAAGTAAGATTAATTCCGCTTTGGAACAACTCGACAAATCTGAATACGAACTTGAAAATATCAAAAAAGAAATTACGTCCATCAAAAAGATGGTTGCACGAATAATGGACGGAAAATAAAAACAGAAATTACATAACAACTCTAAATCAACAATAACTATGAAAAAGATTATTGGATGGATACTTACTGCAATAGGACTACTATTTACCATAACAGCTGGAATAGAAGTATTTATTGACCAAGATGTATATTTTACACTTTGCGTATTTTTTATGGTTGGATTATTGCCTTTGGTAATTGGATTAAAACTTATAGAAAAATTGAAGCTAAACAAAATGGCTTCTATTTTCGCAGTACTGTTTTGTATAGTAGGATTTACCGTTTGCGCAATTCTTGCACCTCCTGTACACCCCCCAAAAAATATGGTCACAACTAAAGCTAAAAAAGACGAACCTGTACAAGTTGAAGAAACACCTACAAGAAAAGATTTGAATTTAGTATTGGGACAATCAGACTATACAGAAGACCGACTAAAATTCGGAGCGTACGTATATGCTAGAGCCTATATAGAGGTAAATTTGAAAGCTCCGTCAACGGCAAAGTTTTTGGATTATAATCCTAAATTAGTTGACATGTTTGACGATAGTACGTTTCATGTCGACGGATATGTAGATTCGCAAAATTCTTTTGGTGCCATGTTAAGGATGAGATACGATGCCACGATAAAATGGCTTGGTGGCGAATTGAAAGATCCTGCAAATTGGAAATCTATTCGTCTAAATACAAACGATGGACAACAATAGGAAGACATGTAAGAAATAACAATTTTAACCCCAAAAACTAAAATAAATGAGCAACACGAACCTCGATCAAAAAATTGCCCATTGGCTCAAAACCATCGGCAAAAAACAGACTATTCAAAAACTGAAGAATTATCTAAAATCATCGGAATACGAAGCCTCCAATATTGTAGAAAAGTTTATATCCGACAACCCCGGAACTCCGATTGCGTCAGAAGGCAAAATCGCCTTGAATGGGCTTATTTATATTGTAGTTATGGTTATAGTGTGTTGGGCTGGGTGCAAGGCATGTGGAAACGTGACAACAACGGTGGAAGACATGAAATTTGGAGCCTATACCTACACTTCGGCATACGTATCCGCAAAATTAAAATCCCCGGCTACTGCAAAATTCAAGAGCGAAGATGACGGAGATGTAGAAATGTTAGGCAACAATGATTTTAAGGTAAAGGGATACGTTGATTCACAAAATTCATTTGGAGCGGTAATGAGAATGAATTTTAGTTCGGTTGTACATTGGAACGGGAAAGACATTAACAATCCAAAAAACTGGAGAATGGAAAGCTTTACATCAGATGACGGACAATAATATAGAAGTAAATACAACCTACTTCCTTTAAAAATAAATTGCTTGAATCTAAAATATGTTTAAATATCAAAACTCGCTTAAATACCACAGGCATTCATTAATACGAATGCAGTATTCTATAAAAAGAAGAAGAAGAAGAAGAAGAAAAGTATCACTTAAAAAAAATGCCCAAACATCATCTGACAGCAATTTTTCTGATAAAAAGCCTCGTTATAAAGCCTCGAAAGAAATTTACGCACCTGTCAATTTTCGTCTAAATGAAAATCTGAAGGGATGCCTAAAGTTTTTTAGTGAATGTAGGGTTAAAGATAACAGAGGATGGTCGGAAAGAGGAGTATCTTTTGTAAGTTTGAATCTGGAAAATGTTGAATTCATAGATTACGAATCACTTAGCATACTTCTTGCAATTCAACGAGACCTAAGGTATAATGGGGTTGTAATTTGTGGAATTTTGCCTAGGGATTTAGACTGTAAAAAGTTCATTATTGATTCTGGTTTTTTGAATGGGATGCGGAATTCAAAGAATGGAGAAAAATACAATTTCAAGTCAAGGTCAAAATTCATTAGCATAAAAGGTTCTCTTAAGTTGAGGGTACAAGATCAAGAAAGCATCGACAAAATATGCATGGATGTCCATACCTATCTTTTTAACCAAGAAGGCGAACTATCAAGGATCTTTACCATTATCAAGGAGATATGCGGAAACGCACTAGAATATTGTGGCAAACAAAACAATGAATGGTGTTTGGGGGTCTTTTATGAAGACGACAAAGTAATATATACCATAACTGACGTAGGTCAAGGTATTCTAAACAGCCTGAATGTAAAGTACCACTTTGATGTGGTAAAAAAGGTATTTGGTTTTGGGCTTTTTACAAATGTGGATATTTTAAAGCAAGCATTCAAAAAAAAGTACGGATCATCAACAGAAGAAGTAAATAGGAATAAAGGCCTGCCGTCTATTAAATCGACATTTGAGGATGGGTTTATTAAAAATTTGATATTGTTAACAAATGATGCATTTTTGCATTTCGAAGATGATTCAAAATCAAGATCCATTCCTAGCAAAATTCCGCCATTCATTGGAACATTTTATAAATGGGAAATAGATAAAGATTGTAAAAAATGAACAAAAGCATCAAAATAGCAAAAGACTTTAGCAAATATACAGGATTGAGACACGCTTCAATTAGCGACAATTCTGGAGAAGAATTTTACCATAAAATACTAAATAAAGAGTTCCATGATGCCTTAATTAATAATTATACATTAACCGTTGACCTAGATGGCGCTGCGGCTTATTCACCGTCATTTATTGATGAAGCATTTGGCAACCTAATATATGACTTCTCTTTGGACCTGGTAAAAAAGCATTTGACTGTTATATCTAATATTGAACCACACTGGATTTACATGTTGGAAAATGAAACGTTCCCTCAATGGCAATCCCGTAGAGAAAAAAATGAAGTACCCAAAACGACGATAAATCATAAAGACTGGTATCGGATGAATTCTGTTAATGGCAAAATTGAACTAAATCAATGGACAGCTTAAATGCTCAAATAAAAACAAAAGCTGAACTCGATACACTAATTGCAAATCCAAATAAAGAAAAGCTAATAGTTATTGTTCAACAACCTGAAAAATCTAGTACTTGGCAAATCACACTGCCAGTCGGGATATCTTTATGTGCTTTTATATTGAGTATATTAACCTTGCTAGTCTTAAATCCAAGGTCTGAAAAAAAGAAAAACCTCAAAACTCATTTCATTGGAGAAGTCAAAGACATTCGTAAAAGCTACAATGATTATATAAATAAAATAATATGCGGCAATGTCCTTCCTCGTGAAATAGATGAGGTTTTTAGAGCATTAAATGCCAACTTATCTAATTTAATGATACTTCTAAACGAGAAATTTAAAGTAGACAAAGATTACCTAACTGAATACCATCTTAGAATCCAAACAATGATTGCCAACGACCTAAATTACACGTCTGCATATAAAGAAAATAGGCCGTTCACTTTAGAAGTTTCTTCATTAAGAGATATACAGACTTTCATCCTACAAAACAATGATAAGTTCAATAGAATTGTCATTCAAATAAATGGCAAATAAATTCGATGCTCAACCTAATTTATCTATTATCTTCTTATGAAGATTTGAATCCCAAAGTTTTGCATACCGTTTAGCAGTGCGGATATCATCGCCGATAAACCTGGCAACCTCACCTTCAGAAAAATCATTTTTGGTTAACATCATGGCAAAAGAATGCCGAGCTGTATGGAATTTTACATGTTTTGTTATTCCTGCTAGCTTGGCAATTTCTTTTACGTCCCGGCGCATCTGCTGCTCTACTTTTGGACCTTCATGGTCTTTTATGTAATCCAATACATTTCGCAGTCTGGAGTGGATCGGGATAGAAACAATCTTACCGTTCTTGTCAGCGCGCAACGCAACAAAATCACCGTGTACCATATCTTCATATTTGAAACCACGGGAATCCGAAATCCTGTACCCCGCATAGCAACTTAGCAAGAAATAATATCCGGATGTTTTGATACTTTCAAGCCTTATGTTTTTCGTCTGTTCGTGGAATGATGCGATTTCTTCTTCCGTCAAAAAGGTAGCCACGGATTCCACATATTCCGGCCATTGATATGAGTCGAATTGTTCAGATGTAATCATTTTCTTTTTAACGGCATGGTTAAGGACTGTTTGAGTACAGTTTAAATATTTCCAAACAGTGTTTACTGCAAGCTTAAGGGTAATCAGGTACTGGCGATAAGCATTCAACATAGTTTCGTCAACGTCACACAGCTTTATGCTAGGTCTAAACGCATCCCAATGCCCTATTGCGGATCCTATAGACTTTAGCCTTGCTTCAGAAACAATTCCTTTCAAAGATTTTCGCAATACATCCCAAAACAACGACAAAGAGCCTGTACCCCCATTCCCATCCAGCATCATCCTGATTTCCTCCTTTACAGGTTTGCCCCGGCGGTATATGACATCTAAAATAATGTTTTCTATTTCGTTTCTCTTTTTGGAAAGGATTGTTTCTTGCAGTTTTGGAAGGTTCTTTAATGATGGCACTTTCACATTGGTATCGATACGCGGCATCTTTTCACCGTCGATGGTTACCAATACGTACACCTTTCTTAACCCCTCTTTGTTTGCCTTGGCTTGCTCAAAAATGACTGAATATGACATTTGCGGATTTGTGGATTATTTCCGGATAAAATTAAGGCATTTAATCTGAAATACGCAAGCGTTTGCAATACTAATTTATTGATTTTCAGTTAGAAAGATTTGGATTGTGGTCATGCCAAGAATCGAACTTGGATCTGGAGCTTCGGAAACTCTTATACTATCCATTGTACTACACGACCGAGATGGGCACAATTATTATTTGTTGCCTGTGTTACTACTTTGAGGTGCAAATATATGTATTGACAATTTTATATCGGCTATTATTCACGTAAAAATCAAAAGTTATTTAAGATTAGACTTTCCCTTTAAAATAGTACCTTTGCAAAGTATTTCGAGCTATTCAATTCAGCGCCAACCGGGTGTTCAAAACCTCACAACGGTGGTAAAATAATACGGGTTACATCCAAAACAAAAAGAAACTTACCTCCATTTACGAAACTAACCGAACATAATGAAGTCTATATTTTATCTACTCCGTTGTGGAGATTGCCGGAATCCTTTTTTGCAATAAAATCCTTAGCCACCTCGACATTTCGTTTTAAAATCTAAAAATTCTATAAATATCGTATTATAGTACGATATTTATAATTATCGCATCATAATACGATATATTTAAATATCGTACTATAGAACGATATTTGTATATTTGCATTTAAAAAACGGAAAGAATGGTTGCGGTGATTACGGGCGATATTCGAAATTCCAGACGCCTCAAAAACTTTGACTGGGTCAAAAAACTCAAAGTTATTTTGAAAAAATATGCTTTGCCTAAGCGTTGGGAAGTCTTTCGTGGCGACAGTTTTCAGCTGGAAACAACGCCCGAAAATGCATTGCTGGTTTGTTTTCAAATACGGTTGGAATTGCTATTGCTCAAGATGGACGCACGTATGGCGATTGGAATAGGGGAGCAGGCTTTCAAAGCGGGGAAAGTGACCGAAAGCAACGGTTCTGCATATGTTTTTTCGGGGGAATGTTTTGATAAACTCCAAAAAAATGTATTGAGAATACAAACCGACAATCCCGAAAATGATGTATATTGGAACTTAGTTTTGGACTTGGCAATGCTGACGGCCAATCGATGGACGGCGACAACGGCCGTTCCGATTTTGCTGGCGCTTTCCAATCCCAACCTCAACCAAAAAGAAATCGCGACCTTGACCGACCGAAAATCCCAAAGCAACATCAGCGCAACGCTCAAACGATCCGGCTACCATGAAATCGCCGAAATGATTCAATTATTTACACAAAAGATGCAATCCAGATGATCCAATTACTTGTTTCATTACTGTTGGCGCACATTATTGGCGATTTTGTTTTTCAGTCCGACAAATGGGTTAAGGACAAAGAAATCAAGAAAATCAAGTCGCGTTATTTGCTGTTGCACGTCTTGATTCATCTAGTGTTGATGATCATATTGACGGGCTTTCGGTTCCAATATTGGTTAGGATTTCTGGTAACCGGCATTTCTCATTACATGTTGGATTTGATTAAGTTACACACGGACAAAAAGAAAAAAATAGCAGCGTTTTTTCTGGATCAGTTCGCGCATATTGTAGTTATATTATTAGTTGTTTGGATATATTATCCGCAGTTTCGTTTGCCTTGGAAAAAGCTGTGTACACCAAAATTTCAGTTGTTGGTAGGCGCATTATTGACCGCAACTTTCGTTACGTCCATTGTCCTTAAAGTTCTTTTGCAAAAATGGAGTTTGCGCCTGATCAAAACCGACAAATCGGCCGCGGATGCTGTTTCGAATAAAGCCGGACAGTACATTGGTATATTGGAACGGCTGTTTATTTTCTATTTTGTGACGATTGGTTTTTGGAGTGGCATCGGTTTTCTTTTTACGGCAAAAAGTATTTTCCGTTTCAATGATTTGTCGCGCGAAAACGACCGCAACTATACGGAATACATCATTATTGGAACATTGATCAGTTTCGCGTCCGCAACGCTAATAGGGTTGAGCTACAATTATCTCAGTCGTTTGATTTTCTAAACACAACGCTCTTTGTCCAATACCGGCAACTGTAAAGAAACTACCTTGTTGGGATATTCACGCGCATAAGTTTCCACAAGCTGATTGGTATATTGGAAAGTAGAATAACGCGTCAATCGATCTTTGACGCTTTCCCAATCGGCAATATCGTCCTGATTATCAATGTAACCCATCGCCGCAAAATTTCCGTTGTTAAACCATACGCAGCTTTTTTCCTGCGGCGTTCGCCCTTTGTCCACGATCAAATACGACGGTGCATAATCGGTTAAATGCCTTATTGCATCCTGCACACGCAAATTGTACGAATCGTGGTCTTCCCGTGTCACATGACACGAAAAACAAGTCGCTTCCAACGAGCAGTTTCCCAACATGCAACGCGCCGGACACAACGAAAAATCACGGACAATATGATGCAAAAAATCACGTCCTTCTTCCTCCGAATGAAACGTATGCAACGCAATTTGGTTTTTGTTGATACGCCCCACCGCCAAACGCAGAAAACCGTTCTGGTCTTTGTAGTCGACTAGTCCGTATTTGGGATCGAATTTCTTGAGCGCGCGGTTGTATTTGGGCCACAAACGCTTGATTTCCGTGGCTTCCAGCAAAAAAGCCATCAATTCGGTCGCGCATTCTTCGAAAGTCAAGTGAAATATTTCCTGCAAAAAGCGCTGTCGCTGCGGACCAAAATTCGTTCCGGTAAAATGCTGTGCAACGCGCTTTTTGATATTGACCGCTTTGCCGACGTAAATGGGGTTCATTTTGGCATCCAAAAAATAATAGATGCCTGGCTTTTCGGGTAGTTGGTCAAATTCGGATTTGGACAACTGCGGCGGCAACATTTGCTCCTTGGTTTCGCTGGTCAGCATTTTGACAATATGCCCTTTTTCGTCCCATTCCAGCATTTTCAGAAAAAGCAATGCCGTTGCATCCGCGTCGCCGCCTGCTCGATGTCGGTTGATTAGCGGAATTTCCAACGATTGGCACAAACGTCCCAAACTATAAGACGGACAACCGGGCTTTATTTTTCGGCTGATACGAACCGTGCAAAGTTTGGGCGCTTTCAAGTCCAAACCGACTTTTTGCAGTGCGTGGCGGACAAACGAATAGTCAAAATTGACGTTGTGCGCCACGAAAATGCGGTTATACAAAAGCCGATATACGTCTTCCGCAATATCGATAAACGGCGGTGCGCTGTCCACCATTTCGTTGGAAATGCCCGTCAGCGCTTCAATATGACGTGGAATATATTGCATGGGATTGACCAGGGTTTCGTAGCGTTCCAATATGGAATATCCATCCGTGATCACGATAGCAATATCCGTGATACCGCTCGCCGAAGCGTGACCACCGGTTGTTTCAATATCGACGATCGCGTATTCCTTATTTGCTTTTGTCTTTCCCAAAATCTTTGTTTGACCATCAAAAATAGGAATTTATTTTGCTAAATAAAATAGTATTTAATTTTTTGGCTAATTTTTTTAGTTAAAAAGAGGCAGAATAGCTGACCATTGCGAGTGAGGTATGAGCGAGAAATCTCATAGAGAATTAAGAGATTTTTATTCTGGGAGATTTCTCCCTACGGTCGAAATGACGTGGAATGTATATGATTTCCATATTGTCCAAAGCAAAAAAGTGGAAGCTTGCTTCCACTTTTCAATATCGCTCAATATCAAATTGAAACTACCTTTTTTTTCCTGCTTCAAATTTTTCCTTGACGGAATCCAGATGTTTTTGGAACTTTTCAATATCGGGATCGTAGCCGTATTTGACGTCGCTCAATAGGTTTTGATCCGTGTCCATAAACATATAAAGCGGCTGCACCAATACGCCAAATTTGGACGATTCGTAATCTTTCACTTTATCGCCCAAAGTCGTGATTTCTTTTCCGTCCTTATTTTTATAAACTTGGCTGGACGGCAAATCCGAATTTTCGTCCACATACAAACTCACAATCACGAAATTGTTGCGCAGCCTGTCCAATACCTGCGGATTACTCCAGACTTCATTTTCCATTTTACGGCAATTGGAGCAGGAATGTCCCGTAAAATCCAGCATGATTGGCTTGTTCAAAGCTTTTGCCGCAGCGATGCCTTCGTCCAGATCATAGTAAGTCGTCAATCCGAAAGGCGCGTCGTGCAATTTGTCTGTGTACAACTTCGGTGGTTGTGCCGCAGAATTGTTGGATGTTGTCGCCGCCGAAACAGAACCAATTTTGTATTGCAGCTCATTTAAATTGAAATCCTGTGTATTGGACGGAGGCAATAAACCGCTCAATGCTTTCAACGGTGCGCCCCACAAACCCGGAATCAAATAAACGCCGAAACAGAAAATCGCTATCGCAAAAAACAATCGCGGTACCGAAACATATTTCAAGTCGCTGTCGTGCGAAAACTTGATTTTTCCCAGCAAATACATTCCCGCCAACAAACTCAACACAATCCAAATCGTCAAGAAAATTTCTCTGTCCAATAAATGCCAACCATAAATCAAATCGACGCTAGACAAAAATTTCATCGCCAATGCCAGTTCCACAAACCCGAAAACGACTTTTACGCTATTGAGCCAACCGCCGCTTTTGGGTAAGGATTTCAAGAGGGAAGGGAAGAAGGCGAACAAGGAAAACGGAATCGCCAAACCCGCACTCAACCCAAGCATTCCCAATACGGGCGCCATTTTCGCGGAAGTACCGCTGACTTGTGCCAACAATGTGCCGACAATCGGTCCGGTACACGAAAAAGAAACGATTACCAACGTCAACGCCATGAAGAATATGCCGAGCAAACCGCCTTTTCCGGATTTTTCGTCGGCTTTGTTTGCCCAGGAATTGGGAAGCGCCAATTCAAACGCGCCGAAAAACGAAATCGCAAACACGATGAAAATAACGAAGAAAAGTATATTGGCGACCGCGCTGGTAGCGATTTTGTACATTGCTTCCTGTCCAAATATTGCCGTAATGATCAATGTCGGAATCGTGTAGATCAATATAATCGAAATTGAATACCACAGCGCATTACGGATTCCCTGCACTTTGGATTCGCTTTTTTTCAAGAAAAAACTAACCGTTACGGGAATCAACGGAAATACGCATGGTGTGAAAACCATCACCAAACCCGCCAGAAAACAAACCCAAAAAATTCTCAATGGACTACTATTGCCATTTGCCAAATCCTGTGTTGCGTCACCCGCCGTCTTGGCAACGGTTTTATTGTCGCTAGAAGTTCCTACCAACGGCGCAATCGCCACGCTAAAAGTCGTGTCACCCGTCGGAAAATCCTGTCCGAGTTTTTGTATCCAGCTAAATGTTCCTTTTATGCGGATATCTTTTTCGCTCGGAACGGACAACAGCTGAAGAATGGAAACGCTGTCCGTGTAAAAACGCGTCTGTGCTTGAATATCCGCGTCTTGTTCAGTTTGGAGATTGCCTTTTTCGGATGGTTGTACGTGTACATATTGTGTCAACGAGCTGTCCAATGTCAGCGTAGATGCAAGATCGTCTTCCGTTTTCTTTTGCGTGGAAAACAGTTTGGCATTGGACGAAACGGTTACCGCAACTTTCAATTCGACCACACTGTCCGAAATTCTTTTTGCGGAAAAATCCATATGCGGATTTTGCGCAAAAGTCTGCGTGAACAACGAAAACAGCAACAAAGTCAGAAACGCTATGTTTTTCAAACGAATATTTTTTGGATGAATAGTATATGGAAGAAGTATAGTATAACTTTTGGTAAGCTAAAAAGGTTTGCGCAATGATTGTATTGGCGCAAACCTTTTTCCGTATTGGTCTAAAAATCTAAACTATAATTTGACGCTAAAGGATTGTTTGGTCGGAGGAAGACATTCGTGATCGTTGCAGATCATGTATTCCACGTTGCCGCTCAGGTTTGTATGCACGTTTCCTTTCACTTTTACCAGTTGGGTAAACGTGACGGTTCCTGCATAATATTTGACGTCCATGTCAAAATTTTTGTCGTGGACAGACTGTAATTTTCCAATTTCCTGCGTTTTGCCCGTCAACGTCACCAAAGGGTTTTTGGTAAACGTAAATGTTGTCGGAACAGGGCCGTCACCTTTCATGTTCTGCGAATAAATGTGATAGGGACTCGGAACGGTCGCCACAATCGTCACTTGATAGACGCCTGCGCCTTTTTTGACGGCGGAAGATTTCCAAGATACGGACTGTGCAAATGCACCGATTGTCAAAAAAGACAGTATAGACAAAAACAAAAATCGTTTCATATAATGATTTTCTGCAAAGTTAAAAGTTGCTTTCAAGAAAACAATGTTAAAACATTGATTTAGATCAGCTGCAAATATTTAAATACTTGCACACCGTCCGTATTGCCCAATAGGGAAGACGTCGCGCGCTCTGGATGCGGCATCATGCCAAATACGTTGCCCGCTTTGTTTTTGATTCCGGCGATATTGTTGAGCGAACCGTTTGGATTGCCATTTTCGTTGGCAACGCCGTTTTCGTCCGTATAACGGAAAAGGATTTGGTTGTTCGCTTCCAGTTCTTCGATCAGTTTAGCATCACCGTGAAAACGTCCTTCACCATGCGCAATAGGAATTTTCAAAGTCGAAGTTTGTTCGTTGCTGATAAACGTGTTCTGGCAAATGAACTTTTGGTTGGCGTTTGCCAATAGCGCGCCCGGCAACAGATGGCTTTCGCACAAAATCTGAAAACCGTTGCACACGCCCAATACTTTTCCGCCTTTGTTTGCAAACTCGATCACGCTCTGCATCATCGGGCTGAAACGAGCGATCGCGCCACAGCGCAGGTAGTCTCCGTACGAAAATCCACCCGGCAACACAATGCAGTCTTCCGTTGTAAAAGCACTCAAATCTTTGTCTTTGTGCCACAACATTATTACTTCTTTGCCAAGATCGTTCTGCAAGGCATCTTGCATGTCGCGGTCACAGTTAGAGCCAGGGAATACAACAACTCCGAATTTCATTGTCTTTGTAGTTTTTTATTCGAAAGAAAGCGCAAATATAGTCTAAAAGGATTATAAAGGAAACTGTTATTTGCCTAAAATATAGCAGGATTTCAACTGTCTGGAAGATTAAAATGTGTATAACTCAACGCGCCAAATGAATACAAATCGCTATCCTAAAAAACTGAATTATTGAAAAATGCCACCGCACTGAGGTTATTACCCGTATGTACACCGTTTCTATAATTATGTCAGCCTTCCAAACCACGAAGTGGTGAAATGATTGTAGAAAAAAAATCGTCATCTAATCGGTGACATTATTGAAAATTAGAAGCTGCGCTACACAGTTCCATCAAGGGAAAGCAACAAGAAAAATGGTGTATTTACCTAAAAATGAATGACGTGCAATACATGTAGATTGGTATAATATATCGCCAATACGATCAACCAAAACCAAAGATTGACCACCCATTTATTACTGGAATAATAAAATACGTTTGCCGACAGCAGCGCCGCACCGACGATTGCTAGCAACAATAATTGAATCGAGTCTTTGGGAAAAATAAACGCGTTGCCCACAACCAATACCAACGTCAATGTCAATATCGTCCAAACTTTACGTGCCGTGATCAAGAGTTTTCCGCTGTTTTGCTGACCGTTAACCATTCCGAAAAAGACCGTCAGCAATATGAATCCAAAACTGATCAGATACATCAACGGATCTTGCTTCAATACGATTTTTTGGAAAGAAATGTCTGGCAAATAGGAAAACAGCACGCCGATTCTGTCTTTCAAAAAATAGTCGTTCAGGAAAAGATAAGCCGCCAAAAAGTAAAAAGGCAGCAACAAACCGATCAACCAAACCATCACCAACCGAAACTTGAAACTGCTCAAGGAGAACAACGCAAAAAACAAAATCAATGTCCAAATCCATGACGGCGGGTACAAAACAACACCAATACTTGTCAACATCGTGAGGTTAAACACCAGCTTTTCGGGCTTGGCCAAGGAATACAATATCCGGAACGTTGCCAATATTTCGATAAACAACGTATTCATTATCAATGCGCTGGTGATATTGTTCCACTGTGGCAATAGCGCGGTGAACAATATATATACCATTCCGGGCAAGGCATTTTCCTTTGGAAAAAGAGCGAGATTATTTGCCGCAGCGTTCAACCTGTTTGCCTGTAAGGAAACGATAATCAGGTAAGCCAAATAAAGCACCACTCCCGTTGCGGAAGCAAAATGTCCCAATATCCTATCCAAAAGCGTATCGTTTCCGGTCAATACGATTTGCGGCCCTTCAAATATGAAAGGCAGATGCACAAAAATGCACAGAAGCGTAATCCAGACTACCGCAGAGGCTGATTTTGTTTTGAAGAGGGAAACCACTTTTAGATTTTATATTGTTATTGATTATCAACGCAAATATAATTTTATATTGCTATTCTCCATTTGATTAACGGAATCGGAAAAGAAATATCTGTTTTTTCGACAAAACTGAAAAATCTTGGTTTTTGTCATACATACTCAAACTATATTACATTTGCCTCGTTTACCTGCCTTCAAAAAGCAGTCGAAACCATATTTTATCATTCATCTTATATTAAGTGAGTAGTAACAAGCAGCATCTTAAAGGCATATCCGCGGCTGGGTTAATCGTTGCGTTGGGAATCATCTATGGGGACATCGGGACATCGCCTTTGTACGTAATGAACGCCATCATCCGAAACCATGTCATCAACGAATTTCTAATAATCGGCGCCATTTCCTGTGTCATTTGGACACTTACGTTACAGACTACAATCAAATACGTCATACTTACCTTACAGGCCGACAACAACGGGGAAGGTGGGATTTTTAGCTTGTATGCGCTGGTGCGGCGACAGAAAAAATGGTTGGTATATGTTGCCATGATTGGAGGCGCTTCGCTATTGGCGGATGGCATTATTACGCCCCCTGTTACGGTGACGTCGGCTATTGAAGGTTTGCGCCTTATACGGCTGCAACATCTGGACTTGGAAACCATCACAACCACGGAAATCGTTTGGATTGTGATTTTTATATTGGCGGGGCTGTTTTTTCTGCAACAGTTCGGTACTGCATCTATTGGGAAGTTTTTCGGACCAGTGATGCTGCTTTGGTTTTTGATGTTGGCTATCGTAGGAAGTGTCAATATACATTTGTATTGGCCAATATTGAAAGCGTTGAATCCTTATTACGCGATCAAATTACTGGCCGTTTATCCGCATGGATTTTGGTTGCTGGGAGCGGTGTTTTTATGTACGACCGGGGCGGAAGCGCTCTATTCGGACATGGGGCATTGCGGAAAAGAAAACATCCGCATTTCGTGGGGGTTTGTAAAACTGTGTTTGATATTGAACTATTTAGGACAAGGCGCGTGGCTGTTGAACCATCTCAACGGAAGTTATATCGGCTCGTCGGCGATGCAGGAAACCGGAAACGCTTTTTTCAATATGATGCCCGAATGGTTCAAATTTCCGGGAATCGTATTGGCGACTTTTGCGGCGATTATCGCGTCACAGGCATTGATTTCGGGTTCGTTTACTTTGATTTCGGAAGCACAGCGACTCAATCTTTGGCCTAAAATAAAGATCATTTACCCGACCGAAGAAAAAGGCCAGGTTTATATCCCGGGCATCAACTGGCTGTTGTGTTTCGGTTGTTTTTTCATTGTGCTGTTCTTCAAAGAATCTTCCAAAATGGAAGGTGCCTACGGCTTGGCGATTACGCTTTGCATGATTAGTACGTCGATTCTTTACGCCAATTATCTGCAAAAGAAAAGAACCAATATCCTTTTGCGTTACCTGTATTTGCTGGTGTTTCTGATTATTGAGTTTGCCTTTTTCATTGCCAATCTGGACAAATTTCCACACGGAGGTTATGTCACTGTCATCGTCGCGGGCATATTGTTTTACGTGATGTACACATGGTTCAGGGCTCGAAAAATCAAAAACCGATACGTGGAATTTGTCCGTCTGGAACATTATATTCCGATGATTCAGGAATTGAGCAACGACAAAACAGTGGTGAAATATGCAACACATTTGGTGTACATGACCAGTGCCGACAATCCGAAGGAAATCGAACATAAAATCGTCTATTCCATATTGAACCGCAAGCCGAAACGTGCGGACATATATTGGTTTGTGCACGTGGATGTATTGGACGAACCGTACACTTGCGAATACGTCGTGGACCACATCATTCCCAACGATATCATACGCGTCGAGTTCCGTTTGGGTTTCCGCGTGGAGCAAAAAATAAGCTTGATGCTTCGTCGAGTCGTGGAGGAATTGGCGTCCAACAGGGAAGTCAATATCGTCAGCCGTTACGAAAGCCTGGAACGTAACAACGTAGCGGGGGATTTCCAGTTCATCGTCATGGAAAAATACCTTTCCAACGACAACGAACTGTCTTTCATGGACAAAATCATCATGAAATCTTATTTCTGGTTAAAACAAATCAGTTTGAACGAAGAACGCGGATTTGGTCTTGACCAAAGTTCTGTTGACGTGGAAAAATATCCGCTGATCGTCACGCCGACGGCATCCGCGCCGTTGAAGCGCATTTTTCCAAGAGAAAAACATTACTAAAATATCGTAAATGAATAAGCCACAGATGAACCTATAATCAGCTAATCTGTGGCTTTTCCATAAAAAATAAGGTATTAGCTTATTTGTTTGTCAAAATCTTCCAGTAAAAACTGGGCTTTCGGAGCAACGCTTTCACGTTCATGTCCGCAAACATGCTCGTGAGTGTATTGCGCAGTTCCGGACTTTTGTAAGCTTTGTTCACGACCATATTGAACAGCCAAGGGTATTTGACCAGTTTTTGCATCGTGTAGCTCAACTGCAATTCGTCGCCGATTTTCCTAAAAAGTACATCGCCGTATTCCCGCTGTAAAAATTCGGCAGAAGAATTGTGTTCGGACAAGGCTTTTGTGGCCGCTTCGCCGGCCAACATGCCGCTGAACAAAGCATTGCCGATACCCTCGCCCGTAAACGGATCGATCAATGAGGCCGCGTCACCGACCAACATAAATGAATCGCCCGAAACCTTCGTTTTCTGAACGCCCATCGGCAAACCCCAACCGTGGATTTTGCCGTCTAACTGCGCGTTGGCAAAGCGTTTTTTGATATTGGGATGTTCGGCAATTGCCTTTAACATGATGTCGCGCAGGTTGATTTTCTTATCGCGAACAAGAGCGGAATCCATTCCAATTCCGACGTTCGCCGCGCCGTTGGGCAACGGAAAAACCCAAAAATATCCGGGCAACGTATTTTTTAGAAAATGCAGTTCGATAAAGTTTTCTTCGTGCATGTCCGTCACGCCAGTGTAATACGCTCGCAACCCAACGAATGCCGTTTTGCTCACTTCGTTGTCCTGCAAAAAATGTTTGCGCGCAATGCCTTTGTCACCGTCTGCGCCGATAACCAACGCATATTGAAGCGCACATTCCGAGCCGTCGTTCCCGTCCGTAAAATAGACCGTCTTCTGAGCGCTGACGATTTTAGAAACCTTACAGTTTTGCAATACGGTCGCGTAAGTTTTGTCGATTTTGGAAAAAATATATTGATCAAAATCCCAGCGTTTGGAAGTAAAACCGGGAGGATGCGGCAACGAACTTTTGTCCAATGTAAACGGAATGTCGATATACTTGTCGTTGGGCGCAACAAACTTGACGCCGTAACTTGGCAAAAAACGCGTTTCGTCGCTGAATATCTCACGTACCCATTCCGGATTGGCTTTTTTCAATACAAATACGGTCTTGCCGCTGCAACCATCGCCACAGATTTTGTCACGCGGATACGTTTCTTTTTCGAGTATAACGTGCGGAACTTTTGCTTTAGATAGAAAAATAGATGCGCTGATCCCAGCAGGGCCACAGCCAACAATAACGACGGATGTTTGGAGCTTTTTCATTTTTATGAGGAAATTACCGCGCACAAAATAAGACAAAAGGCCCAAAGCCTAAAGTATAAAACTTAGCGCATCAATAACGCTGGCTTTCGGCTTAAATCGGCACCACCGGATGCTGTTCATTGTGTTTCAAGTTTTCGGGAATAGTTTCCAAGACGACTTTTTTCAAGGCGGCGACGAGTTTTTTCTTGACAAAATCGCGGTGCGTCACGATGCTGACTTCGCGCACAGGCGCAGGTTCCTGAAATCTACGCAAGCGCGTTTTTTGATTTTTGTTCAGGTCGTAGGTTGCGAGTTCGGGTAAAATGGTAACACCGTCACCAATATCAACCATACGGCGTAAGGTTTCCAGGCTTCCCGCTTCGTATTCAAACAAATTGCCGCCGTCTTTGCTTCTTTTTTTCAGTTCGCACAAGTTGATAATCTGCGAACGAAAACAATGCCCTTCTTCCAATAGCCACAATTTGTTCGGATCGATGTCGCTCGCCAATACAAAATCCTTTTGGATCAGATTGCTTTTTTCCGAAACATAGGCCAGCAAACGTTCATAAAATAAAACATCTTCTTTGATGCCGTTTTCGTGCAAAGGCGTCACGACAATGCCCGCGTCGATTTTTCCCTCTTTCAGTTGCAACAATAAGTTTTCCGTAGTCAGTTCGATCACCTGAACGCGAACCATCGGATATTTTTTGGTAAAAACCGGAACAAACAGCGGAATCAAATAGGGCGCAAGCGTCGGAATCACACCCAAACGCAATTCACCGTTGACAATTCCTTTTTTGGAAGCAATCGTTTCGAGTAGGTCGTTTCTTTGTTGCAATATAATTTTTGCCTGCTGGATGATTTCGTCGCCCGCTTCCGTCGGAATCACGGGCTGTTTACTTCGGTCAAAAATCTTGATGCCGAGTTCTTCTTCCAGTTTTTGGATCTGCATGCTCAGCGTCGGCTGCGTGACAAAACAGTTTTCCGCCGCCGTGGCAAAATGCCGATACGTATTGACCGCGACAATATATTCGAGTTGGGTAAAAGTCATATTAAGTTATGAATGATGGATTATGAATTTTGCGTTGTGTATCGTTGAGTCGTCGTGCCGTGGTGGTTTTATCCCAAATGCTTTGCAATATCGCAAAAATTTATGAGAAAAATATTTTACATTATCATTTACTATCAAAATGATAAGGGGATTCCGTATTAGAATTTTATCTTCGCCGCATGGCAAAAGCGGCTTCCGAAACGCCCATGATGCAACAGCACAAGGCAATCAAACAAAAGTATCCAGACGCAATATTACTATTTAGGGTCGGGGATTTTTACGAAACGTTTGCAGAGGACGCGATCCGCGCTTCGCAGATTTTGGGCATTACGTTGACCAAAAGAAGCAGTTCCAACCCCGATGCGCCCGATCTGGCTGGATTTCCGCACCATGCGCTCGATACTTATTTGCACAAACTCGTCAAGGCGGGATATCGTGTTGCCATCGTCGACCAACTTGAAGATCCAAAAACCGCCAAAGGTCTTGTCAAACGCGGCGTTACGGAACTGGTTACGCCCGGTATTGCCACCAGCGACAAGATGCTGGACAACAACAGCAACAACTTTTTATCGGCGATATTTTTTACCGAAAAAGGCAATATCGGCGTAGCTTTCGTCGACATTACGACAGGCGAATTTTTTGCGGCGGAAGGCGACCAGGAATACGTCGAAAAACTTGTGCAAAGCCTCAAACCCTCTGAAGTTATTTTCCAGAGAAGTTACCAGAAACATTTCAAACAAGTTTTCGGAAATGCATTCTACACTTACACTTTGGATAGCTGGATTTTTGACGGAGCGTTTGCTACGGAAACCTTGCTGAAACATTTTCAGACACATTCGCTGAAAGGTTTTGGTATTGAAAAAATGCCGTCGGGCATCGTCGCTGCGGGTGCGATTTTGCATTACCTAAAAGAAACCGAACATCCCAACCTGCAGCACATTACGCAAATACAGCGCATCGAGCGCGACGATTATTTGTGGATGGACCAGTTCACAATCCGCAATCTGGAACTATTGGGAAATGGTCAGCAGGAAAACAATAATTTGCTGAAAGTATTGGACAATACAATCAGTCCGATGGGTTCACGTTTGCTGAAACGCTGGATCGTATTGCCTTTGCGCGACCTCAAGAAGATTCAAGAACGTCTCGACACGGTTGCTTTTTTTGTAAAAGAAACGGATTTACGAACCGAAATCCGCCAATTGGTCAAGCAGGCGGGCGACGTCGAAAGGCTCGTCAGCAAAATTCCGCTAAAGAAAATAAATCCGCGCGAAGTCGTACAGCTCGCCAAAGGTTTGGAATACGCCGAAAAAGTCAAATCCTTATTGGGCAATAGTTCCAACGATTACCTCAAACGGTTGTCCGACGCGATCAATCCCTGCAATTATATCGTCGAAAAGATCAACAACGAACTCAACGAAAATCCGCCAATAGCCGCCTCCAAAGGAAATGTCATCAAAGAAGGCATTAACGCCGACTTGGACGAATTGCGCAACATTGCGCAAAACGGCAAGGAATATTTGCAGCAGATACAGCAGCGAGAAGGCGAAAAAACAGGCATTTCGTCGTTGAAAATCGGGTTCAATAATGTGTTTGGCTACTATCTAGAAGTGACTAATCTACACAAAGACAAAGTACCCGAAACGTGGATCCGCAAACAGACTTTGACAAATGCGGAGCGTTACATCACGCCCGAACTCAAAGAATACGAAGAAAAAATCACCGGCGCCGAAGATAAAATCGCGCAAATAGAAGCAGCAATATACGATCATATTTTGCTGGAGCTGCAAGACTATATTGCACCGATACAAGTCAATGCTAGCGTATTGGCGATATTGGACGTATTGATTTGTTTTGCGCAAAATGCCTTGCAGTTTCAATATAGTTTGCCCGAAGTGCACGACGGTTATCACCTTGATCTGAAAGAATCGCGCCATCCCGTTATTGAGCGTTTTCTCGCGGCAGACCAGCATTATATTGCCAACGACATCCATCTCGACCCCGACAATACGCAAGTGATTATATTGACCGGTCCGAACATGAGTGGTAAAAGTGCCTTGTTGCGCCAAACCGCGCTGATCACGTTGATGGCGCATATTGGAAGCTTCGTCCCTGCGACTTCCGCCAAAATCCCTTTGACGGACAAGATTTTCACGCGTGTCGGTGCGAGCGACAATTTGAGCGGCGGCGAGTCGACGTTCATGGTGGAAATGAACGAAACGGCAAGTATCATCAACAATATTTCGAAACGCAGCCTGATCCTATTGGACGAAATCGGACGCGGAACGTCGACCTACGACGGTATTTCCATTGCGTGGAGCATCGTGGAATATTTGCATGGTTCGCCTTTCAAACCCAAAACTTTTTTCGCGACGCACTACCACGAAATCAACAATCTGGAAGATAAATTGCCCGGCGTTGTCAACTATCACGTGACCAATAAGGAAATCAACGGCAAAATCATCTTCCTGCGCAAACTCGCATTGGGCGGCAGCAAACACAGTTTTGGTATTCACGTTGCGCGTATCGCGGGTATGCCGACCGAACTGGTCAACCGCGCCAACGAAATTTTGAAAGAATTGGAAAGTAAGGACGTCAATAGGGAAAACAATATTGCTTCTTCGCTCGCCGCGCTTCCTGCGCACCACGAAAATTCGGAGTTGCAGCTGTCGATTTTTGATAGTTACACCGACACGTATCAACAAATCCGCCAACAATTGAACGATATTGACATCAATCGTTTGACGCCGGTGGAAGCGTTGCTGAAACTCAATGAGATCAAAGCGCTCATTAAATAATTATGATTTTTTGATGCGGCTGAGCCTTTGATATCTTGTACATTGCGAGGAGGTGCGACGAGTTACGCCATCTCGTTCTGAATTAAAAGATTCTTACGTTCTCCGCAGAAATCTCCCGAAGGGGACTCCGTGGTACAATTATCAAATTACCAAATCATCAAATTACCAAATGAAAATCCAGTTTTGGTCCATCGGAAAATCAAACGAAAAGTACGTCGCGCTTGGTATTGAAGATTTTACCAAACGGATCAACAATTATTTTTCCTGTGAATGGAAAATCATTCCGCCGTTGAAAAACGCGGTTTCGTTGTCCGTTGATCAACTCAAAAAACAAGAAGGCAAAATCATATTGGACAACCTGCAGTCCGATGATGTTTTGATATTGTTGGACGAAAGGGGCAAAATGTTGGATTCGCCCGATTTGGCAAATTTGATCCAGCAATATGCTAATCAAAGCAGCAAAAAGCTCGTTTTCCTTATCGGAGGAGCGTTTGGCGTGGACGACAACGTTTTCAAAAGAGCCAATTTTACGTGGAGCTTGTCCCAACTCGTATTTCCGCACATGTTGGTTCGGTTGATATTGAGCGAACAATTTTATCGCGCCTGCAGCATTTTAAAAGGTGAAAAATACCATCACGTTTAGGAAGTAAAAAGGCAATATGAAAAAGTAAAAAACGCCTTGAACTTAATCGTCATTGCGAGGAGGAACGACGAAGCTATCTCAGGTCGCTTTTTTCGCGTGGTTCGAGTCCGCACGAATCACTCAGAAAAAAATTGTTGGTCAGCGACCAACAATGGCGAAAAAAACAAAATGTTGGACAACAGCAATAAATCACAATAACACAATCCTTTGCCTCCCACATAGCTTTATGCTTTCAGCTTATTTAAAAATTCAATATCTTACAACGCATAAAACAACACTATGAAAAGATTTTTGTTGCTCGTATTAAATGTGGTCTGTTTTTTAGCAACAACGTTTGCGCAAAATGTGTACGAACTGAACCAAGGCTGGTTTTGCAAAAAAGTTTCGGACGTAAAAGAAGACGGAACCAAACTTTCCCAATATAATTTTTCCGTCAAGAACTGGATGCCCGCCGTCGTCCCCGGAACCGTATTGACGACTTTATTGGAAAACAAAAAAGTGCCGGATCCATTTTACGGCATGAACAACAACAAAATTCCGGACATTTATTTTACCGGAAAAGAGGCCTACACGTATTGGTTTTGCAAGGATTTCAAGGAAATGCCCGCAAAAGGAGAGGAGCAGGTTTGGTTAAATTTTCGCGGTATCAATTATAGTTGCGACGTCTATCTGAACGGAAAAAAACTGAACAAAACCTTGTTCAAAGGGATGTTTTTGCGTCAGCGTTACAATATCACTTCTTTGTTGGAAAAAAGCGGCAACAATCGTTTGGCTGTAGTTGTTTTTCCGCCGGATGCAGTGGGAAACCCTAACGGTGGACAAGGCGGCGACGGTACAATCGCCAAAAACGTAGCACACCAATATGTTGCAGGTTGGGACTGGATACAGCCAATTCGCGACCGAAACACGGGCATTTGGGATAAAGTAACGATTGAAAAAACAGGTGCGGTTTCCGTTGAAAATCCGCATATTGTAACCAAAGTTCCTGGCGTACGCAAACCCACAAACGCACAGGCTCCGGCTTATATTGAAGTCGACGTGCAACTCAACAACAATTCCAATACAACAAAAAAAGGTTTTCTCAAATATCAAATCGACAACCAAACAACCTACGTTCCTGTAACACTAAATCCGAACGAAAAAAGAACAATCAAAACCGATAAAATCCAAATCGACCATCCCAAACTTTGGTGGCCCAATACTTACGGTCCGCAAAATCTGTACACATCCTATATTGGTTTTGTCGAAAACAAAAACGATAGCAAAGACGGTTTGCAAGCGATCGAAACAGGCATCCGCCAAGTCGACAATCATTGGAACGACCACACGCGCAGCATGGAAATCACGGTCAACGGTCAACCTGTTTTTATCCGTGGCGGCAACTGGATTATTTCGGACGAAATGCTGCGTTTCAGCAAGGAGAGATACGATGCGGAAATGCGTTTTCACCGCGACATGAACCTCAATCTGATTCGCGTTTGGGGCGGCGCATTGACCGAAAGGCCTGAATTTTATGAGGCTTGCGACAAATACGGACTGCTGGTCATGCAGGATTTTTGGGGTTCAGGGGACTGCAACGGCCGCTGGATCGATCCCAAAAAACTCGAAGATCAATGGACGCGTCGCCAATACCCCGACGACCATGATTTGTTTGTGGAGTCCGCGGCGGACATGATTCGTATGATTCGCAATTATCCTTCTTTGGCGATTTGGTGCGGCGGCAACGAGATCACGTTGGCATCCGATATTCACCACGTTTTGAAAGATTCTTTGATGCCTTTGCTGGATGGAACGCGTTGGTTTATCGACTATTCTAATTCGGATAGTATGTCCTACAATTCCATCGGCGGCAACGGCGACGGACCTTATGGCATTCAAAATCTGGCATATTTCTGGAACTACAAAACATGGCCTTTCAATTCGGAACTGGGTTCGGTCGGTATTGGTGATCTGACTTCTTTGAAACGTTTTTTGCCGAAAGAAAATCAAGTCATTCCAATAGAAAAAACAGGTTCGGAAGCGGTGCAGGATTCTGTTTGGACCTACCACAAATATATTGGCTACGGCGACCATATTGACGCTTATGGAAAAGCGAAGGACCTGGAAGATTTTTCCAATAAGGCGCAGCTCGTCAACTATGATCAATATAGATCGTTGATCGAAGGTTTTGTCGGGCATCAATGGGATTGGTACACGGGCATCATTATCTGGAAAACGCAAAATCCGTGGACAGCGTTGCGCGGCCAGATGTACGATTTTTATCTGGATCCCAATGCTTGTCTGTACGGTCTGAAAAAAGCGGGAGCGGTTTTGCACGGAATGTACAGCCCCGGTGACAGCTGCATTTATATTGCCAACAATTCCTACGAAAAGCGCAGCAGCATTATGCTGTCGGTGAAATATTACGATATGCATGGCAAGGATTCGGTATTGACAAATGTTTTCGAAGAAATAACCCCGCAAAACACGAAAAAAATCCTTTCGATCAAAAACAATATAAAAGGCCTGACGAGCGACGACGGCGGTTTTGTGGTTGTTCAGCTTTTCAGCGAAAAGAAAGAACTTTTGGACGAAAACATCTATTGGCTGCCCAACAAAAACGGAAAATATTCCGGTTTGAATAAAATGCCGGTTTCGCAAATGAACGTGCAGGTCAATAAGATCAAGGACGGTAGTGCGGACGTGACAGTTTCCAATCCTGAAAATGCGCCGCTTGCGTTTTTCACTAGGCTTTCAATTGTTGACAAATCGACAGGAGAAAGATTGTTGCCGACTTTTTACAGCGACAACTACGTGAGCGTTTTGCCAGGAAGCAAACAAACAATTCATATTGACTATCCGACAGGACATTCCAATATCGCGCTGACCGTCGAAGGATGGAATGAGAAAATGGTGAGTTATGAATTATAAGTTATGAAACAGCCACAGATTCGCAGATTGTCTCCAATATAAATCTGCGAATCTATGGCTGTCTGTCTATATTGCATTTGCCTCATAATTCATCCTTTATAACTTATAATTCTCCAACACCTTTTTCATCGCGATTTTGTCCGTTGGCAATTGAAATAAATCCGCGGACATTTGTTCAAACGGAATCCAGCGCAAAACTTCTGCTTCGCCGCTTGGATTTTGGATTTGTTCGGGTGAAAAATCGAAAATTGTAGAGTGTGTATTGAACAGCGAAACATCTTTCGCGTGTACGTAATAATAGATGCCCATGAACTGTTGATCGGAATGAAACGCAGATGGCTGGAAATAATCCGTCGTGTAAATATGTTCGCCAACGTTGACTTCCACGCCCGTTTCTTCCAAAAATTCCCTTTGTAGGCAATCCAAAGTGCCTTCGCCAAGTTCAAGTCCGCCGCCGGGTAATTTTGTGTAATATTTTCCTTGAATCAATTCGTCGCTGACAAGCAAACCTTTTTCTTTGTCCATCAAAAAACCATACACGCGCACGTTCAGTTTCTGCATCATAAGCTAGTCTTAAAACCATTTTTTCTTAAAAAAATAACCGCTCAACACAACCGAAAACAAGAGTGAAATAATCACCGGAATATAAAACGCGTGCCCCGATTTTTGGTAAGGAATATCCACGTTCATACCGTAAATACCCGCCACCAAAGAAGGGATTGAAATAATCAACGTGATGGAAGTCAGGCGCTTCATCACCGTATTCATATTGTTGTTGATGATGCTGGCAAACGTATCCATGGACGACGTCAGGTTATTGGAATAGATATTGGCCATCTCCAAAGCCTGGCTGAGATCGACCAGCAAATCTTCCAGATAATCTTTGTCGTCGTCGGTCAGTCCCAAAAAATTGGTGCGCGAAAGTTTCATCAGCATCATTTCGTTGGTACGCAGCGACGTGATGAAATACACCAAACTTTTCTGTACGCGCATCAGATTGAGCAGCTGTTCATTCTTGTAGCTGTCGTACAGCTGCTGTTCGTATTGGTTGATTTTTTGGTTGATTTCCTTGAGGTATTCCATGAAGTTCTGGATAATCTTTTCGACGATCTTCAGCACCATCATGTTTTTCTTGTCTGGATGCCGATTTTGAAAAGTATTCAAAAACTTCTTGATCGCCGCGTTGTCAAAGGAATTGACCGTAACTATCTGGTTGTGCGTCAATATGATACAAATCGGAATCGTAATATAAAACGCGTCGCTTTCGTTGAACGAATTGTTTTCCGTCGGCGTTTTCAATACGATGAAACGTGTATTGTCTTCCTTTTCGAAACGGGGTCGTTCGTCGATATCGAGCGAGTCGCGCAAAAATTCGATCGGAATGTCCAGCTCATCCGAAAGTTCAATGAATTCTTCGTCTTTAAACGGCGGAACAAGGTTGATCCAAGCGCCGTTTTCGGGTTTGGATATTTCTAAGGTGTGACCTTCTTTGTTAAAAAAATATTGAATCATATATTTCCAAAAATCATCGGCTTTCTTCGGGAATTTCCACTTCGCCTTTGAAAACGCGCACGGCAGGTCCACAGAGCCAAATGTTGTCGAATCGGTCTTCGCCAATTTTGTCGTATTCCACTGCCAAATGCCCGCCCAAGGTTTCCACTTCCACGCGGTTGAAACCGTTTTCGTTGTGCGCCGCCACCAAAGCCGCAGCCGTTACTCCCGTGCCACAACTCAACGTTTCATCCTCCACTCCGCGCTCGTAAGTTCGGACAAAAATATCAGAGTCGCTGACTTTCTGTGCAAAGTTTACGTTAACTCCTTCCGAGATGAATTCTGGACTATATCTTATTTTTTTACCTTTTTCTACGACTTGCAGGTTTTTCACGTCGTCGACATATTTGACGTAATGCGGTACGCCTGTATTGATCAACCAATCGTCGTACATTTTTTTCATGCCGTTGACGTTTTTCATTTTCAGGTTGACCCAACCGGTGTCGGTAATCACCGCCTGATGGTCGCCGTCGATACCTGCAAACAAATATTTGTCTTTTTTGATACCGACCGTAGACGCAAACTGAACCGCACAACGTCCGCCGTTGCCACAAAAAGTATTGCTGCCGTCCGGGTTGAAATACGTCATTTCAAAATCGTATCCCGATTTGTTGCTCAGCAATATGACACCGTCCGCACCAATACCAAATTTTCGGTCCGTCAAGAAATGAATCTGATCTTTGGTTAGCTCAATTCCAGTGACGCGGTTGTCGATCATCACAAAATCGTTGCCCGTTCCTTGAAATTTATAAAATGAAACTTTCATGCAAAAAACTCCTGTCTTCTATATAATAATTGCGTTAAAAATTGGTCTTTCAAAATCGACTGCAAATATACAATCTTTAGATTTGGCTTAAAATCTCCAATGTTTTGGTAATAAGCTTTTCCATCGTCGCGGGTGCGTTTTTGGTAAAAGTCTTGGAAATGCGGTTGGCAATGATAGCGTTGACACTCAGGCATTGATGTCCCAATAATTTGCCCAAACCGTAAATGGCGCTGGTTTCCATTTCGAAATTGGAAATGCGGTAAGATCCGTAACTAAAGGTCGTCAGCTGGTCGATCAATGTCGGGTAGGACAATCCTAAACGCAAAACGCGTCCCTGCGGACCAAAAAATCCCGGACAAGTCACCGTGATTCCCTGATGATAACCTTCCACGAAATTTTTCAAAAGGGAAGGTCCCGCCATGCTGATATAAGGCGTCAAACGGTTGTCCAAACCTGTGTGCGAAAGAAAAGCGTTCATCAGCTCGTTTTCCTGTTCGTTGGTTTCGTGACGGTAAAAGTTCAATACATTGTCCAAACCCAAACCGTGCGTGCCTGCCACAAAGCTGTCTACTGGAAAGTCTTCCTGCAACGCGCCGCTTGTTCCTATACGCAAAATCTGCAAAGATTTCAACTGCGGTTTGATTTCCCTTGTCGCGAAATCTATATTGACCAGCGCGTCCAGTTCGTTCAGCACAATATCAATATTGTCCGGCCCAATACCGGAAGACAATACCGTCAAGCGCTTTTTGCCAATATAACCCGTATGGGAAACAAATTCCCGGTGCGCGTTTTTGAACTCTATCGAATCAAAATGTTGGCTAATCAATCCGACGCGGTCAGGATCGCCCACCGTAATAACCGTATCCGCCAATTCTTCGGGGCGGATATCCAAATGGTAAACGCCGCCTCTTTCGTTGATGATCAATTCGCTTTCTGCAATACGACTGCCCATAACACTCTTTATTTTTTGCAAAAATCGTATTTATATTGAACAAAAAAAGTCCATTAAATATTTGGAATATCTAATGTAAACCTTATTTTTGCAACCCTTTCCAATACCATGGTACCATGGCCGAGCGGTTAGGCTGAGCTCTGCAAAAGCTCCTACAGCAGTTCGAATCTGCTTGGTACCTCGAAAAGAAGGCGTTCATTTTTAATGAACGCTTTCTTTTTTATATTGACCCAACTAAACATTTTTACTTTTCCGGCATTACATAATATGTCGGATCTTCGACGCTCACTTCAATAAAGCCTGCCGCGTTGTCCAAAAGCCTTATGCAATCTGGGCTGAGATGCCGCAACGTAACAGTTTTTCCGTTTTGTTTATATTTTTCAACAAGTTTTTTTAAAGATTCGATGGCGGACATATCGGCGATGCGGGATTCTTTAAAATCAATGACAATCTGTTCCGGATCTTCCGAAATATCGAATTTTTCCTGAAAAGAAGTAGCCGAACCAAAAAACAAGGGACCGTATATTTCGTAAATTTTACGTCCGTTTTCGTCGATAGATTTTCTTGCGCGTATGCGTTTGGCATTGTCCCATGCAAAAACCAACGCTGAAATAATGACACCAATCAATACTGCCAAGGCCAAATTGTGTAGCAAAACGGTGATTGCCGCGACCAATATCCCGACAATAATATCCGAAACAGGCATTTTCTTGATAATGCGAAACGAAACCCACTGAAACGTTTCAATAGCGACCATCATCATAACGCCGACCAACGCCGCCATGGGAATTTGTTCAATTACCGGTCCGCCGATCAATATTACCGCCAATATTCCCAGCGCTCCAATAACAGCCGAAACTTTCGTGCGCGCACCGGCATTTATATTGACGACAGTCTGCGCTACCATCGCGCAACCGCCCATGCCACCGAAGAAACCATTGGAGATATTGGCGATTCCCTGCGCGACGGATTCCTTATTGGCATTGCCTTTTGTATTGGTCAGTTCGTCTACCATATTGAGCGTCAACAAAGATTCGATCAAGCCAACGCCCGCCATAACCAAGGAATAAGGGAAAATAATTTTCAGTGTTTCCATATTGAACGGAACGCCCGGCAACTTAAAAGATGGGAGCGAACCGCTGACCGACGCTATATCAATGACTTTTTTGGTAGGAATGTGTAAAAAATAAACTAATGCAAACGTGACGATAATAGCTACAAGCGAGGCGGGAACCGCTTTTGTCAGTCTGGGCAAAAGAACAACAACCGCGATCGTCAACAAAGTCAAACCAGCCATAATCAGCAGTGTCGTTCCGCTCATCCAAGACGTAACGCCTTGCTGCACCACTTTAAACTGTTCGACTTGCGCCATGAAAATGATGATCGCCAGACCATTCAGAAAACCATACATCACGGGTTGGGGTATCAGCCGGACAAATTTTCCTAGTTTGAAAATACCGACCAGCATCTGCAACAATCCGCCCAATATGACCGCAGCCAAAAGATATTGGACACCGTGTGTCGCCGCCAATGCCATCAAAACAACGATTGTAGAACCAGCGCCGCCCGAAACCATTCCGGGACGTCCGCCTAAAAACGCAGTGACAATTCCCATCAAAAATGCGGCATACAAACCCATTAACGGTGAAAGTCCCGCCAATATCGCAAAGGACAAAGATTCGGGAATCATCGTCATCGAAACGGTCAGGCCGGCAAGGATTTCGTTTTTGACGTTAATATTTTTGAATGGGGAGGAGGATACTTGATTTGATTGTTTCATGGAGGGCGCAAAGTTAGGAAGGAGCGTATATTTTTTGGATTATTTTTCTTAAAACAGAATAAGCTGCGCTTTTGCAGCCAATAATATTCTGGTCATTACGGTTTGGGGCGCGTATTTTTGATGTTTACTTTTGTATTCTGATTTGGAAGGAATGAAACGCAAACTGATCGATTTTGTTTTTTTCGGCAATGTTTATATTGGCGTACTGGCCATATTGTTGTCTGTCGAGACGGCGTTTCAGCTGCAGTTACCGTTGTGTCCAACGGCGTATTATTCACTTTTGTTTGCTTTGACGGCGGGCTATTATACGTATGCCTATTCTTGGTTGCCGCAGCAATACCAATCCCAAAACCCACGCGCGCGCTGGTATCTCGAGCATCGCAAGTTGGTCAATATATTGCTGACAAGTTATATCGTATTGGCGGTGGGGAGTCTTGGATGGTTGATGACCCAATACGGAAACAGACTGTCCAATATCGCCACTGGGTTTTGGATCATATTGACAATCATGGTTTTGTCGGGTATTTTTTATTACGGTATATTGCCGCGGTCGTTTTTTAACTTGCGCAATACAGGTTGGCTCAAGGCGTTCACGATTGGTTTTACTTGGGCTTGCTGCGTCAGTTTTATGCCCGTATTTGTCAGCAATTGGACGGCGGGCGTCGTTCCGGCAAAGAATGCGGCAATATGGTTTTTCGTCAAAAATCTCATGTTTTGCTCGGTCAACGCGATCATGTTTGACATCAAGGATTATGAGGACGATACCAATCGCCAACTCAAGACTTTCGTGGTGCGTGTCGGTATTCAAAAAACCATTTACGGCATATTGGTGCCAATTGTATTGATTGGGCTCGTCTCCTTCGGATTTTTTGCATGGGAAACGCGCATTCCGCTCCTTACGTCTTTTTTCAATTTTTTACCATTTGTATTGACGTTTTTTACTATACTTTCATTGAACAAAACCAGACCACTTCTTTACTACCTGATCGTCATTGACGGTATATTGATATTCAAGGCGATATGTGGTATTTTGGGCGTCTGGATCGTAAACAGTTGATGCAAAAAAACAATTATGACAGGTTAGCGCCGTTTTATGATTTTGTCAGCCATGCGGTGTACGGACAAGCGTTGGTGAAAGCGCAACGCTCACTTTTGAGTTTTGTCAAAGAGGGGCAAAATATATTGATCGTCGGCGGCGGTACGGGATGGATTTTGGAAGAATTGGAAAAACTGAACAAAAAAAACATCGCCGTCACCTATCTCGAAGCTTCCGACAAAATGGTGGATCTTGCACGCAAAAAAAAGGTTTCGTTCCCTGTAGATTTTTTATGCGCGTACGCCGAAGACGTTGCACATACAACCCAATACGACGTATTGATGACGCCGTTTTTTTTCGACAATTTCACGGAAGAAAAAGCAGTTTCATTATTGGAAAATCTGGACGGTTCGTTAAAAAATGGTGGTTCGTTTTTGTACGTCGATTTTCGTATAACGGAACAAACGTCCACTTTTTTCAATCGAACGCTTTTGAAAACGATGTATGTTTTTTTCAAGATATTCACGCATATTGAAACGGACAAGCTCGTGGACATGGACGCGATTCTGGAAAAAAAATACACAAAACTATGGTCGGAATTTAGTTTTCACAACTTTGTATATGCGGCTTGCTATCGAAAAGGGTAATCAAAACAAGGTAGGAGATTCAGATTTATTCCCTGTAATCTGCGCATCTGTGGCTGTTCTACTTGCAATCGAAAAACAGTTAATCCGCAATATTCGATACTTTTGCGAAAAGGAAAACAAGGACGTGGACAAAAGTTATTTTGAGCAGATTTTTTCGGGAAAGGAAGTTTCGGACAAAATTATATTGGATGTTTTCAGGTTTCAATACCAAAACAATCAAGTGTACCAAGACTGGTGCAACGTACTCAACCGTCAACCCGACAAAATCCAGAACGTAGAATCGATTCCTTTTTTGCCGATTTCCTTTTTCAAGACACACAAAATCGTCTGCGGCGATTTTGAGCCGGAACTGATTTTTGAAAGTAGCGGAACAACGCAAACCGTCAATAGCCAACATCTCATTAAATACGCTTCTATCTACGAGGAAAGTTTCCAAAAAGGTTTTGAGCTATTTTACGGCGCGCCCAGGGACTGGTGTATATTGGGGCTTTTGCCCGCTTATCTGGAACGAAAAAACAGTTCGCTCGTCAAGATGGCAAACGACCTGATTGCGCTTTCGCAACATCCGAAAAGCGGTTTTTATCTATATGATTTCGAAAAGCTCAACGCCACTTTAAACGAACTGGAAGTTGCTGGACAAAAAACGCTTTTGTTGGGCGTCACGTTTGCTTTACTGGATTTTGCGGAAGCTTTTCCTAATCAATTGCGATCCACTATCATCATGGAAACCGGCGGCATGAAAGGCCGCAAAAAAGAACTCACGCGCCAGGAAGTCCACAAATATCTGCATCGGCAACTCGGCGTCGCACACGTTCATTCCGAATACGGCATGACCGAACTTTTGAGCCAGGCGTATTCCAAAGGAGAGGGACGCTATGTTTGTTCGCCGTGGATGCGCGCGTATCTGCGGGAGGAAAACGACCCGTTTGCCATCAAAAAATCAGGGCAAGGTTTGATCAACGTGATTGATTTGGCAAATGTTTATTCCTGTTCATTTATCGCGACGGACGATGTCGGCATTTTGCATTCGGACAATACATTTGAAGTACAGGGAAGACTTGACAACAGTGATCTGCGTGGTTGCAGTTTGTTGGCATTATAATGTAATGTGCCTGCACAAAAAAACGGCAATTCTATTTAAGAATTGCCGTTTTTTTGTGTGCAATAGGAAAATACCTTCGCAAAAAACTATTACAGCGACAACATGTCCTGCATGTTGGGAAGTTTGAGGTCGAATACCTCGCGAAGTTTCTGGTGGACTTTTTTGATGGTTTCCAAATCCCATTTTTCGGAAAAGAGCTTTCCTTTTTGGATGTCCAGCATGTCTTCAAAAAAATCCAAACCTACATGCAACGAAGATATTTTCTGCTTTAGGACAACGGTGATAGACATGGCCCAGAATTTTAAAAAGTTAAAAATAATTTCCTTTAACGCCGCAACTATTTGCTCCACCCAAAAGACAATATAAAAGCAACCATTCTTTGCAAAAAAGCCGTCCATTATATGGGTAAGACTATAACAAACAAAATTAGTTTATATTTAAATCTTCTGAAAAATAAATTTGTCTTTATGGCGTCAAAATCTCGTTAAAACTGGGCAAAGGCACACCAAAGACAAAACGCAGTTCTTCGTACACTTTTTCGGCAATAGCCACATCCCAATAGTCGTCGTGAAGTTTACCGGACGGGATGTCCAAAATATCTTCGAAATCAGACAACTTGATGCCTAATTCATGTATCTTCCCCTTCAACAACTCAGAAATTACCATACACTAAAGTTAGCGACGCATTGTTGACAAAGGCTTTAAAACAGATTAAAAAGATATTAGAATAAATCCTATACTGTTTAAAAACAGCAAGCTGCGAAACAATTACGTTCCGCAGCCTGCTGTATACGTTTGTTTTCCGCTTGAGATTACCTTATGACAATATCTTTTACGATAACGTCCTGAAATTCCTCGTTGATCCGTTGAATGATCTGTTTTTTCTGAAACTGAATTTCCTGTTTCAGTGGAGCGATGGACGTGTGTACAAACAGAGTCTGCTGTACGATTTCGATCTTGTTGGTATATTTCGCGATCGTTTTTCCCATGATTTTTTCCCAGATTTCGTCGATCTGGGCAGCACGGATCCCGTTTTTCAACCTGCTTTTTTCGAGAAACTTTTTCATCGCGTCTCCCATTGAATATTCTCCCATGTCTTAACGATCTGTGATTTCGGCGATTAAGAATTTTAGATAATGCGTATTCTCGATGCTTGGCAATATGGGATGGTCGGCCGCCTGCGGTTGAAAAGTCACTTGGCGAATACGTTTTTTCGCATCGTGCGCCGCCGCTTCGATTGTTTGCATGAAAAGTTCGGGGGAAACCAAATTGGTACAGCTGCTCGTTACCAGAAAACCGCCGTTGCGAATAAGTTTCATGCCACGCAGATTGATTTCCTTGTAGCCGCTCACGGCTTTTTGGATATTGCTTCTGCTTTTGGTAAAGGCGGGCGGATCGAGCATGACGACGTCGTAGGAACGACCTTCTTTGGACCAGGTTTTTAAACTGTCAAATGCGTTGACACATTCAAAACGGCATACATTTTCCAAACCGTTCAACTGCGTATTGTAGTTGGCTTGACGCACCGCATTTTCCGAAATGTCCAGTCCCAATACGCTTTTGGCACCATAATGCGCCGCGTGGATTTCAAAAGTTCCGGTGTAGGTAAACGCGCCCAATACGTCCGCACCTTTTACAATCGGCGCGATGGCGCGGCGGTTGTCGTGCTGGTCGAGAAAATAGCCTGTTTTTTGCCCGTTTTCAATATCGACCTGAAACTTCAAGCCATTTTCGTTGATGATGATTTTCGTGTCGAAAGGAGCGGAGAGAAAACCTTTTTGTTGTTCCAGACCTTCCAGCTCGCGTACGGGAACGTCGTTTCGCTCGTAGATCCCTTTGGGTTGGAAAATCTTTTCCAGTGCAGCAATGATTGCGTCTTTCCATCTTTCAATACCCAACGACATGGTTTGTATGACAAAATAATCGTTGAACTTGTCGATAATCAACGCGGGCAAATCGTCCGATTCCCCAAAAATCAAACGGCAGTTTTCGGTATAGCCGAGCTTTTGACGGTATTGCCAGGACTGCAAAATCTTTTTGTAGAAAAAATCGGCGTCGACCGTTTCCTGACGGCGCGTCAATAGGCGAACCATAATCTGTGACTTCGGATTGATATAGCCGCGTCCACAAAAACTTTTGTCGTGATAATAAACGTCCACGATGTCGCCCGGTTCGTACGGTCCGTCAATATGGTCGATTTCATTGCCATAGATCCACGGATGACCGTTGTAAATCCTCGGTGCAATTTTTTTGTTTAGTACAACTTTTGCCATTGGGCAATAATATTTCAAAAAAAAGACATGACAAAGTATTATTGTGTTTATCATGCCTTACCTTAGACACAGCATGTTTTTGACAAAATATTAGCCAGTTCGGTTTGCCTATGTTTTTGTAAACAGAACAGCTGTTTTGCTGCCGTAACGTTTTAGCAAAAAGTGCCTTTCGCGTGAATATTTTAGCAGATAAACAGGGAAAAAAAATAATGTGGTTTTGTGCCGCAAAAATTTGGTTAAAAAAATACAATTTCCCTATATTTAGAAATTGAAACTAGACGCTGTTTACGGTCAAAGGTTTCGGTTCTTTCAGTAGCATTAAAAAGGTTTTGGAGAAAATAATTTTATGAAGATTATTCACGTTTCAGCCGAATGTTATCCTGTGGCAAAAGTGGGCGGTTTGGGAGATGTAGCGGGCGCTTTGCCCAAATACCAATGCAATGCTGGCCTCGACGCCAAACTGGTGATGCCTATGCACCGCACCAATTTTTTGTATAACCATAAATGGGAAAACGTCTTTCAGGGACGCGCCCATATTGGGACATATTGGTTTGATTTTACGATCATCAAGGAAAAAAGCAACAAGCTTGGTTTTGATCTATATTTATTGGACATCAACGGATTGACGGACCGCGAAAAAGTCTATGGTTACGGCGACGACAATTTCCGGTATTTAGCTTTTCAGATTGCGGTCGTCCATTGGATGACGCAGTGGACCGAAAAGCCCGACATTGTCCATTGCCACGACCATACGACGGGCTTCATTCCCTTCATGATGAAATATGCGTACGAATACAATGTGCTGCGCGACGTGCCGACCATATTCACGATTCACAATGCCCAATATCAGGGACAGTTTGGATGGGACAATGTGGGCTGGCTTCCGGCTTTCGATCCCTGGAAAAGCGGTTTGCTTGAATGGCACCACGACATCAATCCGATGGCCAGCGCCGTGAAAAACGCCTGGAAAGTCAATACCGTGAGCGAAGGTTATTTGCAGGAACTGCGCTATAACAGCAACGGTTTGGAAGCGCTTTTCGAATATGAAAAAGGGAAATGCTACGGCATATTGAACGGTATTGACACGCAGCTGTGGAATCCTGCGACGGATAGTTTTCTGGAAAACCATTACAATATTGACGATTTTGTGGCGGGAAAAGCTGCCAACAAAAAAGTCATTTGCGATCGATTTGGCTTGGATATCAACAAACCGCTGTTTTCCTTTATTGGAAGATTGGTGGAGGAAAAAGCGGCGGACATTTTGCCTGATGCCATATTGTCCTGTATGTATTTGCTGAAAGAGCAATGCGTGTTTATCTTATTGGGAAGCGGTTTGCACGAAACGGAAATGCAGCTTGCCAGCATCAACGGCGTCTATCCGAAACTTTACCACGCGGATATTGGTTATGACGAAGCGTTGAGTCATTTGCTTTATAGCGGGGCAGACTATCTGTTGATGCCGAGCCGCGTAGAACCTTGCGGTTTAAATCAAATGTATGCGATGCGCTACGGCACGATTCCAATTGTACGCAAAACCGGCGGCCTTAAAGACACCGTAAAAGATGTCGGTGACAGCGGTTGGGGATTTTGCTTTGACCGCGCCGTCCCGGAAGACGTCATTTATTCCATCGGGCGCGCCATAGAACTGTTCAACCATCCGGAAGAAATGAAAAAAGTCATTCACAGAGGAATGGCAATCAACCACAGTTGGGAAAATACCGTACAGCAGTATTTGGAATTGTACCAATCTTGTAAAACGTAAAAAAGTCGGAAAGCCCGAAAGTCCGAAAACAATACATAAATCACAGTTTCTTTGTAATCTATAAATACACGTCATGATAAAATTACTATCTAACGAAGTCCTTGCAGTCATATTAGGAGGAGGAGCCGGAACGAGATTATATCCTTTAACAGCCAATAGATCCAAACCGGCCGTTCCGATTGCCGGAAAATACCGTTTGGTCGATATTCCCATCAGCAACTGTTTAAATTCAGGTATCAACCGCATATTTGTATTGACGCAATATAATTCTGCTTCGCTCAATCGCCATATCAAGAACACATATTCTTTCGGTGCGTTCAGCAATGGTTTTGCCGATATATTGGCAGCCGAACAGACACCTGAGGGCTCAAGCTGGTATCAGGGTACGGCAGATGCGGTAAGGCAATCCATGAAGCATATCAACAACCACGACCACGAATATGTGCTCATATTGAGCGGCGACCAGTTGTACCAGATCGATTTTGCGGAAATGATCGACAAGCACGTGGCGGCCAACGCCGACATCAGTATTGCCACGATTCCCGTTACCAGCAACGACGCAACAGGTTTTGGGATCATGAAAGTGGGAGAGGACAATACAATTACGTCTTTCATCGAAAAGCCCAAAAAAGAACTCCACAGCGAGTGGGTAAGTGCCACAGGCGAGGAAATGGAAAGGAAAGGAAAAGTTTTCCTGGCTTCCATGGGTATTTACATTTTCAACAAAAAAATAATTGCGGAATTATTGGCCGAAAATCCTTCGTTTACGGACTTTGGTAAAGAAATCATCCCAGCCGCTTTGGAAAAACACAAAATCCTCAGCTACCAATACGAAGGGTATTGGGAAGACATAGGAACGATTTCCTCTTTCTTCATGTCCAATTTGGGATTGACCGCCGATATTCCCGAAATTGATTTGTACGACAGTACGCAAACCATCTACACGCGTCCGCGAATGTTGCCGGCCGCAAAGATTTCGCATAGTTTGCTTGACCACGCCATCATCGCGGAAGGAAGCATTTTGCTGTGCAAACGCATTGAACACAGCATCGTCGGTATTCGTTCGCGTATTGGATTTGACTCGGTCGTCATCAAGTCCTACCTTATGGGTTGCGACTATTACGAAACCTTGTACGAAAGCGAAACGGGTCGTCAAAAAGGTATTCCTGCGCTCGGTATCGGCGACAATTGCCATATCGAAAACGCCATTATCGACAAAAACGTGCATATTGGCAACAACGTGAGAATCAGAGGCAACGCAGGTTTGCAGGATATGGACACGCCAGATTACACCGTACGTGACGGTATTGTCATTATCAAGAAAAATGCAGTAATTTACGACAATACCAATATTGAATAAATGCAGTACAAAGCGTATATCGTTCGTGAAAACAATGCTCAATATGAAGGTCATATTGAGCATTTGTCTATAAAGAACCTACCGCAAAACGAAGTATTGATCAAGGTTCATTGTTCAAGTCTGAATTACAAAGACGCGCTCTCGTCTATTGGCAACAAAGGCGTGACCAAACAATATCCGCACGTTCCGGGTATTGACGCGGCCGGTGAAATTGTCGATTCCAATACAGACCAGTTAACTATTGGACAAAAAGTGATCGTTACGGGCTACGACCTTGGCATGAACACCGGGGGCGGTTTCGGAGAATATATCAGCGTTCCGGCGGAATGGGTGATTCCACTTCCCGAAAAATTAAGTTTGGAAGAAGCGATGATTTATGGAACGGCAGGCTTGACCGCCGGACTCTCCATCGCAAAAGTATTGACAGCTAAGACTTCCGGAAAACTCGTCATCAGCGGCGCAACGGGCGGCGTTGGTAGTTTGGCGGCAGCTATCGCGCATCGTTTGGGTTTTGAAACAATTGCCATTTCGGGCAAATCGGACGATATTTTTTTCAAAGAAATTATACAGGTCAATCAAGTTGTTTCCAGGCAGGAATTTGTTGCGCAAAACAATGCCCGTCCAATATCTAAAAGTTTGTACGATGCAGGTATTGACACCGTTGGCGGCGAAACCTTGTCCGCTATATTGAAATCCGTAGATTACAACGGCATTGTAACTTGTTGCGGAATGGTTGCCTCCAACGACCTAAACACGTCGATTTTTCCGTTTATATTACGTGGTGTTTCACTATTGGGCGTTGATTCCGTTCAGATAAGCCGCAATCAACGACGATACATTTGGGGAAAATTATCTGACGAATGGAAACCTGAAAACCTTTCTCAGCTCGCGCAAACAATCACATTGGAACAACTTCCCGAAAAAATCGACCAAATGCTGAAAGGAAACGCACGTGGACGTATTGTTGTAAAACACGAAGTCTAACCTAATTTACACAAAACTAATTCCCCCATTTTTTGTTAGGAATAAAAAACAGGACAATATGACTTTTTCAGAAATGATACATTCGGACAAACCTGTCGTCGTCGACTTTTTCGCTACATGGTGCGGTCCATGCAAAATGATGACGCCAATATTGAAAGATGTCAAAGACAAAGTGGGCGACAACGCATCCATCATCAAAATTGATATTGACAAAAATCAACACGCTGCTGCCCAATATGCTATCCAAAGCGTACCTACGCTCTTGATTTTCAAAAATGGACAGATCAAATGGCGACAATCGGGCGTGGTTTCCGCCACGGATTTGGAAAAACAGATTGCGTTGAATCTATAGAACAAAAAAGCCATTTCCGTAGAAATGGCTTTTTTTATATTGGAAATCAGTACTTTATCCGACTTGCGACAACGCTTCCTTTTCCTGCAACCACTTGTCCCTGCCGTAACCGGCAATTACATGGCGCTCGCTGTGATAAGAAGAGCGTACCAGCGGACCGGATTCTACGTAATCCAAACCTAGCTGATAGCCGATTTCGCGATATTCCGCAAATTCGTCGGGATGTACGAAACGGTCAACCGGTAAATGTTTGGGGGTTGGTTGGAGATATTGACCAATCGTCACGACGTCCACATTGACCGCAGCCAAATCTTTCAACGTTTCGATGACTTCTTCTTTTTTCTCACCCAAACCAAGCATGATGCCGCTCTTGGTACGCATACCGCCTTCTTTCAATATGCGCAACGTATCCATACTTCTTCTGTATTTTGCCTGGATACGTACTTGTTTGGTCAATCTCTCGACGGTTTCGATATTGTGGCTGACAACTTCAGGAGCCGCGTCGATGATTCGTTGAATATTTTCTGTCTGTGCCTTGAAATCAGGAATCAAGGTTTCCAAAGTCGTGTCGGGGTTCAACATTTTGACGGCACGGATTGTATTATGCCAAATAATCGAACCACCATCCTGCAATTCGTCGCGGTCCACGCTCGTGATTACGGCGTGCTTCACTTTCATCAAGTTGATCGCTTCCGCCACGCGTTGCGGTTCGTCCCAATCCACGGACAATGGACGACCAGTCGCAACTGCACAAAAACCACAGCTTCTGGTACAGATATTTCCCAAAATCATAAACGTCGCCGTACCTGCGCCCCAGCATTCGCCCATATTGGGACAGTTGCCGCTTTCGCAGATCGTGTGCAGTTTATGTGTATCGACGAGTCCGCGTACGTGTTTGTAATTTTCGCCAATAGGCAATTTCACACGCAGCCAATCTGGTTTTTTGACTCTTGTTTCCTTCGTGTCTACATGACTGATTACTGGCAATTCGCGCATATCTTCCTCTTTCTTTTCTTAAATTAATCGATTACAAAAGTACATATCTTTTTTATGCGGCGATTGTAAAAGAATTGTCGGTTTTGCCACAATCTTTGAACATCGGCGCATAACAGGAAATATAGCGGAAAAAATCGCGTAGGTTTGGATCAAAATATCACAATGACATCCAGAATAATTTATCTCGGCGATTTAAGGACCGAATCCACACACGTACAGAGCGGCACGACCATCCAAACCGACGCACCTGCCGACAACCACGGAAAAGGCGAACTTTTTTCTCCTACCGACATGGTTGCCAATTCATTAGGCACTTGCATGCTTACAACAATGGGCATCAAGGCCAATACGATGAACATTGACTTAAAAGGCGTGGAGGCGGAAGTGACAAAAGTGATGGTTGCTGATCCGCGTCGTATTGGGGAAATAAAGGTCGTACTGCATTTTCCAAAGATGGAAATTTCCGAAAAAGACAAAACCATATTGGAAAAAACGGCACTGACTTGTCCGGTTGCAAGATCTCTGGCACCGGAGTTAATTCAGACCGTTTCGTTCGACTGGAAATAATTTTTGTACGAAAAACAAAAAAATAGAAGCCGAATTGTTTTTTGGTATGGTTTTAGCTTTTTTAAACTGTTTTTTAAGGGTTTAGGGTTGAAAGGGGGGCCTGTTCTCAGGCCTCCCTATTTTTTGTCAAAAGCCTTCCAAAGGCGCTCCTTTTGAAAAGAAACGTTCGATTCTTTTCAAAACTTCCTCATTTTCTTCCAATACTGGTGCATGATGCGGCTTGGTACGTGCGTCAATAATCAACGGACCGACGCAGCCCCAATGTTTGTTTCGGATAAAACTGTCAACGCCGTAAATGTCCCGCGCCGGATCACTGCGCGTAAAAGTCGCCCAAAGAAAATTGTTCCAATCTTTGGACAAAAAATCCGCGTCGTCACAGACAACGACCAAACCAATATTGGAAGTATTGCTGGTTTTTAATTTAAAAATCAATTGTTCTATTTCGTTTTCAGCATTTTCATAAGAAGAAAATGTGGGCAAATGAACCGCCAATATGCCGTCATTTACCAAAGCTGCGGAAGAAACCTTTTCCTTTAAAACAGCGTCAATATTGGTGCAAAGTGTTCGTTTCTTTTTGCCGCAAGCAGCCAATATGACTTTGCTTCCTTCGTTCAATGCCATGCCGGAATAGTCTAGCGTGTCAATTGTTGTGCAGGTCTGAAAATGAATATCTTTCTCAAAATCAATATGTTCCAATATATATTTAAAGAAAGACTTTATGTTGTGCGTAGTTAAAGTTTCCTTGCCGTCGGCGGCAATCAAAAGGAATTTAGCCAAACTCAACTGACCTGTTCCCAATATGCGATTGGCTTGCGTGAGGATTTCGGCGGGTTTGGTTTCGGGTAAATAAGGTGTGTAACGTTCCGTGCCGATGGCCAACAACAACGGATGAACTCCCGCGGCATCCACTGCGTGAACTTCTTTCACACCTGGGATTTCCACCGAAATGGCATCGCCCGTGATTTCGTGGATCAAATCACCAAAACTCGTATCTTCCTGCGGCGGTCGGCCGACGACCGTAAACGGCCAAATCGCGTTGGGTTTTGCATAGACTTTGTGCACTTTCATCACCGGAAAATCGTGCATCAAACTGTAATAACCCAGATGGTCGCCAAAAGGACCTTCGGGCTTGGTTTCGTTTTCAATCGTTCCCGTAATCACGAAATCCGCGTCCGCGCTGATCGTAAATCCATCCGCTTCAAAATACCGAAACCTGCGTCCCGCCAACAATCCTGCGAACGTGAGTTCGCTCATTCCTTCCGGCAGCGGCATGACTGCCGCTAATGTATGGGATGGATGCCCACCTACAAAAATGCTGACTTTCAGCGACGCGTTTTGCTTTGCCGCTTTGGAATGATTCACGCCAATACCGCGATGAATCTGGTAATGCAAACCGATTTCTTTGTCTGCAATATATTCATTACCAGAAAGTTGCACTCGATACATACCAAGATTGGCGTGCATCATTCCTTTTTGTTCCGGATTTTCGGAATAGACTTGCGGCAATGTGATAAATGCGCCGCCGTCCTTTTCCCAGCATTTGATCTGTGGAAGTTCGTGGATGGAAATTTCGTTGAAATGTCCAATATGGTTAGATGAAACTTTTTTGGGTAAAGCGTTCAACGCTTTCAATCCCGTGGAAATGTATTGGAAAGGGGATTTTAGGATTTTTTGTGGGTTGGGTTTTAGTTCGATTACCTTTTCTACAGTAGGCAATGTGTCGCGAAACAAGTATTTGCTTCTTTCCAACGATCCAAATATGTTGGAAACGCACCGATAGCGCGCACCTTTTACGTTTTCAAAAAGAACCGTCGGTCCATTGTTGGCATAAACGCGCCGTTGGATGGCTGCCATTTCCAGATTGGGATCGACTTCTTCCTTTATTCTGACGAGCTGACCCGCTTTTTCCAAATCCAGCAATGCACTTTCTAAATTATGATAACCCATTTATTCTCATTAATTTAGCAAAAGTACGACAAAGTCCTAACTAGTAAACTGGCGGACAGTTGTTTCTGTTGTTTCGGCTAGCTCTTCCTCCACCATTTCTGCTGCTGTAGTCGCCACCCAAGCGAAAACTGATTCCGATTATTCCAGAATAATACATATCCTTGCCGTTGTTTGGCGGTGTATTGTATGCGTCCAAATAGTTTGTATTGGCGTAACGTACATTCGCTTCCAGCGAAAGACGTATATTGTCCGTCAAACCATATTTGATACCCGCACCAAATGGAATAGCCAAACTGTTACTTTTGTAATAGCCATGCCAATAGTGCCTTTCGTAAAATCTATTGTCGTCCGCATTATACCTTATTTGATACGGATCATAATGAAAATAACCTATTCCCGCAAAAACATAAGGCGTCCATTTACTGCCTTCGTTCATATTGAGCAGGTTGTATTCGACTAAAAGGCTCGCTTCTTTAACTTTGGAATGAAAATCAATGGAATCGCCATTTTGATTGACATAAGTTTTGCCATTAGATTCTCCACTTGCTCCAACGGAACCCCAAAATCCCTGTACCCGCAAATTAAAATGATCGGTCAACTCGTAGGTAAAATTTCCTTGAAAGGCAAATTTGGTATAAGAACCCGGAATATCGCCGTAGTATTTCATGCCGCCAAAGCCGACACCTAAATGTGATCTTTCCAAAAAGCTTTGCCCAAAACTGTTTTGCCAATACAGCGAAGCAAGAATCAAAAGAAAAAAGGAACGGACGATAATTTTAAGCTTTAACACGGGTTGTAATTTATCTGTAATCATTTGGACTGTTCGCAACTTTATTTATATAATATTTAGCTTAAAGATAAACGGGCGGGCAGCCTTTTCTGCTAAAACTTTTTCCGCCAATTTTATCTTCAGTACTTTTCTTGTTTTTTCGTTTAAACAAGGATGTTTCAAAACCACCGAGACGAAAATACATTCCAAGCATGACAGTATAATAATAGTCGTTGCTGTTGTTTTGGAAAAGATCCGTCGAGCCGTATCCGTCAATATAGTCCGTAAATAATATACGTCTGGAGAACTCACCATAGATTCCGATAAATCTCGTCATGGAATATTTGATGCCGATGCCTACGGGAACATTGATTAAAGTACTTGAATTAGCTTTACCATTGGAGCCCGATGGCGGTGCTCCGGCAGGAAGATAGATGCCTCCGGGTTCCTTTTTGCCATCCGGAAACACGAAATATCGATTGAAATGATAAAATGACACACCGGCAAATACATATGGCGTCCATTTTTTCCCTTCCGTTATATCCCTGAAATTATATTGGGGAACAAAAGACAGCTCAAATATCCGCGATTTGAATGTATAGGGATATTGACCCTGGGGAACAATAGAGCCTATGGGAACATCGGGAGGTGCCGCAGGATTGTACATCAACCCAGTCGTACCACCAACATTGGTATAAAAAATAACGCCTTTTAGGTTGATTTTGTGTGTGATCTCGTGATCCAGATAAGCTTCGAAAGAAGGGTATTTTCTGTATTTAAAACTGCCTTCGCCACCCAGTTGCGTAATTCCAACGCCCAAACCCAAATGCGTTTTTTCCATGAAACTGGAACCAGATACATTGTCCTGAGCCTGACATTTCCCAACAGGGCATATTGCCGCCAACAGAACAATAGTCAAAATAAATATAAAATAACGGGCACAAACCCTTAAGCGCTTCATCAAGCTTGTATCTTTTCTGCAATATTACAAATAAACAGGAGGACAACCTTTTCTTCCGGAAGAAGATTTTGAACGGCCGCCGCCATTTCTGCTGCCCCGGTAGTCGCCGCCCAAACGAAACGTCAGTCCAATCGTTCCGGAAAGATAATAATCATTGATTTTAGAACCTCTATAAGACGGAATGTCGGTGGGTTGATAACCGTCAACTTCGTCCGTAGTCGTATATCGATAATTACCTTCCGCAAAAAGACGGATATTGTCCGAAAGTGCAAATTTCAATCCAAGTCCAAATGGCACGTTGAGTTTTCTCGGAACATCCTTTATTCCCCAATCTGTCCCGTCGTCCTTTTTTGGTCTATAATGAAAATATCCAATACCAATAAAACCGTAAGGTGTCCATTTTTTCCCGTCGTTCAGATTGAACAAATTAAGCTCTCCTAAAAGACTGGCTTCCTGAATTGCCGTATGGAATGGATGTGGTCTGCTGTAAGAGCCCAATTGATAGGGAGGTGAAGACGCGTCCGTTGCGCCCAGCGACCCAAAAAACAATTGTCCACGTATATTGATATGACCTGTAAGTTCGTATGTGTACATTCCCTGAAGTGCAAATTTGGTGCTCGGATTTTTAATGTCGCCCTGAAATTGCATGACTCCAGCACCAATACCCAAATGCGATTTTTCCCAAAAACTTTGGGCAAATCCTTTGTGGAACAGGCAGGAAAACAGTAAAGTACATATTAGTGAAAGCGCTACGTTTTTCATTAAAATAATATTCGAAAACGGAAGATTAGCAACATAAATCAAATATTAAGCCGAAAGCAAACTTTACTGCTCTATATTGATGGAAAACGAAAGCATTCGCTGTTTGATCTGGTTAAATGCATTGGAATAAGGATTGTCAACATCCAATATATGGTCGTTTTGCAAAGAAGTGCCCATTCTGATTTCCGGGGAAATAACCGCAAAAGGTAGATAAATATGTACGCCAATACCGCCTTCAATACCAAAACTTCCTTTTCGGAACTGCGGTGCGGGAAAATTGTTGTTTTCTCGTTCCTTGGTATATTCTTCCGAATTGGCCGAAAGGTTGAAATCATATTTCGGCCCAGCGAACAAATACGCACGCACGTTTCCAATACGGTCCGACAAAAATTTTATGTGTAGAGGTACGGAAATCATTGTTTGCGGCAACTTCATGTTTTCCGAATAAACACCGTTCGTATTGTCCAGTTCGTTCGTTGCGCCTTTCGGTTCTTGACCATCTTTATAATAATAGGTAAGGGATTTAGAACCGCCGATGATCAATTTGGGAACGGTACGCAATTCCCAGTGGTCGGCCAGTTTTACGGTTCCGATCAAACCCAGTTCAATACCGCCGCTTCCTTTGGGTTCTACATGACGAAACGGATTTGTTTCGTCCGTATAAAAACCTTCGCTGCGAGTCGTATGCAAAAAAGAATTGTTGTACCCAAACGTCAGGCCGAAATAATACGGCAAATCGTCATGGTCGTTGGACGCAGCTTCAAAACTTTGTGCTTTGAGGTTAGCAGAAAAAAACACAGATAAAATACCTGCCAATAAACCAATACTAATTTTATTCATCTAAAATAAATTATAAATATGCTGATTGCGTTCCGTATCAAAACGCATATTGGCAATATTAATTGTAAAACAAATTCTTAAAGGTCCGGAATATTGTTGCATCGGATTAACTAAATTGCGCGCATGTCTTACGAATTGGAACCACAATCTATATCCGAACAGTTTGAAGCCTTGATCGAAAACAGCGACAAACTGGAAATCACTTCTTTTCTCAACGAACAAAATATCAGTGACGTCGTTGAGTTGATTGAGGAATTTCCGGACTACGAAAGCCAGATTATTTCGGCAATGTCCACGCATCGCGCTTCCAGCGTATTCAAGATGCTGGATTTTTCCGTACAAAAAAGAATCATTTCTGAACTCGCTCCCATAAAAACTTCCGAACTTCTCAACGATCTTCCGCCGGATGACCGTACCGAGTTTTTGGAAGAGTTGCCCAACGACCAGTTGCGCGACCTGCTCAAACTATTGGACCCGACCGAAGTCAAGATCACGTTGAAACTTTTGGGTTATCCCGAAGACAGCGTTGGCCGTCTGATGACGACCGACTACGTGTATGTTTACGAAACGGACACAGTCAAAGATGCTTTCCAAACCATCCGCAAAGTCGGAAAAAATTCGGAAACGATAGATGTTATTTACGTTATCAATAAATTGGGGCAGCTGATCGACGACCTGCGGATTCGGGATTTGATATTGGCATCCCCCGATGCGTTGATTGCCGACTTGATCGACGGACGTTTTATTTCCCTAAAGGCAACGGACGACCAGGAACACGCCAGCCAGATATTCAAAAAGAACAACCGCGTCGCAATTCCCGTAACGGGCGACAACGATATATTGCTCGGCATTGTCACGATCGACGATATCCTTTGGGTCACGAACGAGGAGTTTAGTGAAGATATGCAAAAAATGGGCGGTACCGAAGCTCTGGACCATCCTTATCTGGACACGCCTTTTTTCCAACTGATCAAAAAGAGAGCGGGCTGGCTGATTATATTGTTCGTCAGCGAATTGTTGACGGCGACGGCGATGGCGTATTTCAACGACGAAATCGCCAAGGCAACGATATTGGCAATGTTCATTCCGTTGGTCATGTCCAGCGGCGGCAATAGCGGTTCGCAGGCGTCGACCTTGATTATTCAGGCGATGGCGGTGGGCGACGTTTACCTTTCGGATTGGTGGCGCGTCATGCGAAGAGAATTTTTGAGTGGATTGATATTGGGAAGCATACTGGGCATTATTGGATTTGTCCGTATTTGGATCTGGCATATATTGATGTCTCACGGCGTGTTTACGGATATTTATGGCCCGCACTGGATTCTGATCGCTGCAACGGTAGCTATTTCGTTGGTCGGAATCGTACTTTGGGGAACATTCTCGGGTTCGATGTTGCCGATTATGTTGAAGCGTCTCGGCGCCGATCCTGCCGCTTCCTCTGCACCTTTTGTGGCAACATTAGTAGACGTGACCGGGATTTTGATTTATTTTTCCGTCGCGTCCATATTCTTACTTTAAAATCGTTATCCGAAAATTTGCTTTTTATATCGCATATTTGCCAGAGCAATTGGATAATTTGACAGTGATAGGTATCGCAATGCGTAAATTCTTTTTTAAGAAATATTCTCATGCTCTTGTTACCGAATTATCTAATTGTCAAATTACCAAATCATCAAATTAAGCCATGTATCCTAATCTTTATTATTTACTAAAAGACCTGTTTCATATTGACTTGCCGTTTTTGAAGATTGTCAATATGTTTGGACTTTGCGTGGCGGCTTCGTTTTTGTTGTGTGCGTGGACTTTGGTAAAAGAATTTAAACGCCGACAAGCGTTGGGACAATTTACCTACGAGGAAAAAGAAATCACGATTGGAAAACCGGCTTCCTCGACGGAATTGATCCTCAATTTTATATTGGGGTTTGTATTGGGCTACAAATTGGTCGGTATTTTTTTCACGGAAGGTGCCATGGCCAATCCGCAAGGATTTCTGTTTTCAAGTAATGGAAATATTGGCAGCGGTATTGTTGTCGGCTTGCTTTTTCTTTTTTTGAAATGGAAAGAAAAAAACAAAACCAAACTCGCCCAACCAGAAAAAAGAAAAATCCGCATCTGGCCAAGTGACCGTGTCGGCGACATCGTGATTATCTCCGCAGTTGGCGGTTTTGCGGGCGCCAAAATATTTGACAATCTGGAAAACTGGAACCGCTTTATTCAGGATCCGATAGGCAATCTGCTTTCGCCAAGCGGTTTGACTTATTATGGCGGTTTGATTGTTGCGTCGATTTCGTTGTGGATTTACTTCCGTAAACACAATATGTCATTTATCCGTGTGGCAGACGTTGCAGCTCCGGGATTAATGCTTTCGTATGGAACGGGGCGTATTGGTTGTCAGGTTGCGGGCGATGGCGACTGGGGTATTGTCAATACGTATCCGAAACCTTTTTCGTGGATGCCCGACTGGTTTTGGAGTTTCGATTACGCGCACAATGTCAACAAAGAAGGCGTACCGATGCCCAATTGCACATGGGACGACTATTGCATGCATTTGCCGCAAAACGTTTTTCCAACACCACTATACGAAATCATCGTTTGTATTGGACTATTCTTTTTCCTTTGGTCGATCCGCAAAAAAATCAACGTTCCCGGAAAACTGTTCGGTATTTATTTGTTTGTAAATGGTTTGGAACGTGAATTGGTCGAGCAGATTCGCGTCAACACGAAATACGATATTTTCGGCTTTCACCCTACACAGGCCGAAATCATTGCGTTTCTGTTGATGATAAGCGGATTGGTATTGGTCTGGAAATCCAAAGATTGGTTCAAACCTTATCCTGTATTGGAACACAATTAATATAGGATGAAAATTAGGAGCAATATTATAGGCGCGATTGGATTACTGAGTATTGTTTGCACGCATAGTTTTGCGCAGAAAAAAGATACCAAACTAGAAAAAAAAATGCGTCCTATATTGGAAGCGTTTCACGGCACGGCTGGCCTGTATGTCGAAAATTTAAAAACAGGCAAAACGGTTGCGATCAATGCCGACACAATTTTTCCGACGGCAAGTATCGTGAAAGTTCCCATATTGACGGCGGTTTACGCGCAGATCGATGCGGGTAAACTTCAATACAACCAATCTCTAATTTATAAGGATTCTTTAAAATACGGCGGTTCGGGTTTGGTGCAGTTTTTCAAGGACAGCAGCAAAACGGATCTGAGTACGGCGGCTGCATTGATGATCGATTATAGTGACAATACGACTTCTTTGTGGTTGCAGTCACTTGTCGGCGGCAGTGACAAAATCAACGAAATCCTCGCCAATATTGGTTTGCACGACACGCGCGACAATTCCCGAACTAATAGAGAAGACTTCCGGAAAATATACGGTTGGGGACAAACGACGCCACGCGAAATGGCGACTTTGTTAAAACTGATTTTTCAGAAAAAGATATTGACGCCTTCTGCTTGCGAAAATATGTACCGCACGATGAGCCATTCCTATTACGACAATTTTTCCCTTTCGCAAATTCCGCCTTATGTACAAGCGGCGTCCAAACAAGGAATGGTGGACGATTCGCGTTCGGAATTGGTATTGGTCAATGCGCCGCATGGCGACTATGTTTTTTATATTGCGACCAAAAACAATCAAGACCAGCGTTGGGTTGTAGACAATGAAGCTTGGGAATTGCAACGGAAAGTTTCCGCTGTTTTGTGGCATCATTTTGAACCGAAATCGAAGTGGAAACCTGCGTCAGGACACGAAAAATACTTAGAGAAATAATGATGAGTTACGCGTTTTGCTTATATTTATTCTTATCACATTACAATATCCAAACAAAATATTATAGTCTGAAAAATGGAAAACAATAGTATAAAAAAGTCGGTTTTGTTTATTGACAGGGACGGTACGATTATCAACGAAGTACCGCCGACCTATCAAATTGATAGTTTTGAAAAACTAAGTTTTTATCCGAAAGCGATATATTGGCTTGCGCAGATTGCAAAAGATTTGGAATACGAATTGGTGATGATCAGCAACCAAGACGGTTTGGGTACAGAATCTTTTCCGGAAGATACTTTTTGGCCAGTACAGAATTTTATCGAGCAGACATTGGAAAGCGAGGGCATTCATTTTTCGGAATATATTTTCGATAAAACTTTTGCACACGAAAACGCTCCGACACGCAAGCCCAATATAGGTTTGGTCAAAAAATACATCGACAGCCCCGAATACGATTTGGAAAATTCCTTTGTTATAGGCGACCGTATTACGGACATTCAACTCGCGAAAAACCTTGGTGCAAAAGGTATCTGGCTTAACAACGATCCTGAATTGGGCGCACAGGAAGCAGACAATATTGAAACGCTGCAATCGTCCATCGCCTTGCAAACATTGAGCTGGGAAGAAATTTATAGTTTCCTAAAACTCAAACAGCGCACCACGCATATTGACCGAAATACCAATGAAACCAAGATTTCCATTGATCTAAACCTCGACGGAACGGGCAAATCCAATATAGAAACCGGAATCGGATTTTTCGATCACATGCTCGACCAGATTGCGCGTCACGGAAAAATGGACTTGACGATAAAAGTCAACGGCGACTTGCATGTAGACGAACATCACACGATTGAAGATACCGGAATCGCATTAGGCGAAGCGTTTGCGGTATTGCTGAAAGACAAACGCGGATTGGAGCGCTACGGATTTGCATTGCCGATGGACGATTCGGAAGCGAAAGTATTGATTGATTTTGGCGGTCGTAGCTGGATTGTTTGGAATACGGAATTTCACCGCGAAAAAATAGGGGAGATGCCGACGGAAATGTTTTTCCATTTCTTCAAATCGTTCAGCGACGCTGCACATTGCAACCTCAATATAGAATGTAAAGGCGACAACGAACACCATAAAATCGAAGCGATTTTCAAAGCTTTTGCCAAAGCGGTGAGAATGGCGGTAAAACGCGATCCACTCAGTAATTATTTGCCTAGTACGAAAGGGGTACTATAATATTTTTCGCTGGCGTTGCTTTGCGGGCAGTGCTGATAATATTGGAAATTTTAAGGCACGCCTCACAGACGCAGCGCCACCGGGAATGATTTAACTACATTTACGAAAAATCAAACTATAAAATTATTTTTTGTTTTATAAAAAATAATTCCTCATATTCGCAGTGCAATGAACAAAAACGTAAACAATATTACTTGGTGGTGGCATACAAACTCTTTTCGGGGCTTGTAATGGCGTTGCCATTGTAATGAATCATATTTTATGAAGAGCCTCGACAGACAGTCGGGGCTTTTTTATTGTCAACTAAATTTGAACCTTTTGAACAATGACCAAGATAGAAACGAGATTTAAAAAATTGCTGTTTGACGTACAGACGCCTGTTGCGATTTATTTGCGTGTGCGTGACCAGTTCCGCGATACGGTAATGCTGGAAGGCGCGGACTACCATTCTGCGGAAGATGCTTTTTCCCTGATCGGGATTCAGGCGATCGGCGGTATTGAAGTGCGCGACGTGGACACGATCGAAACGAAATATCCTTTGCAGGATTCTGCATTGACAAAAATCGAGCATGCACAGCAAGTGCCGGATCTTTTGTGGAACTATATGCAAGGCTACGAAGTCACGCCTGCAGAAAACGAATTTGTATCAAGAGCGCAAGGTTTGTTTGGTTACGCGTCGTACAACGCCGTGCAGTTTTTTGACACGTTGTCGCTCAAGTCATTCAAAAGCGATCCCGAGCGCGAGATTCCCTTAGTCCGTTATCGTTTGTATCAGTATGTATTGGTCATCAACCATTTCAAGGACGAAATGTATCTCTGCGAAAACATTATTCCCGGACTGAAAAGCGAGATCGAAAAAGTCGAAGCTTTTGTATTGGGACGTGACATTCCGAGTTATAGTTTTCGATTGGAAGGCGACGAAAAGGCAAACGTTACGAACGAGCAATATTTGGAAATGGTACATAAAGGTATTGCGAGCTGCAAACGCGGCGACGTGTTCCAAATCGTTCCGAGTCGACGCTACCAACAAGGTTTCAAAGGCGACGACTTCAATGTTTACAGGGCTTTGCGCAGCATCAATCCTTCGCCCTATATGTTTTATTTTGACTATGGCAACTATAAATTGTTTGGTTCAAGTCCTGAATCGCAATTACTGATCCACAATCGTCGTGCGGTCGTGCATCCAATTGCAGGAACCTATAAACGAACCGGTGACAAAGAACAGGATCGACTATTGGGCGAAAAACTGCAAAACGATCCAAAAGAAACAGCGGAACATACGATGCTCGTTGATTTAGCGCGTAACGATTTAAGCCGCAACTGTACAGATGTCCACGTCGACTATTATCGCGAAGTACATCAGTTTTCGCACGTATTGCATTTGGTTAGTGAAGTGAGCGGTACTACGGAAGCAAATGCCAATCCTTTTAGACTATTGGCGAACAATTTTCCGGCGGGAACTTTGAGTGGTGCACCTAAATACAAGGCGATCCAACTCATCGACGAATTTGAAGGAAACAGCCGTAGCTATTATGCGGGAACACTTGGTTTTGTTGGGTTTAACGGCAATTTCAAACACGCGATTATGATTCGTTCAGTATTGAGCAAAAACAATAATCTATACTATCAAGCCGGTGCGGGCATCGTTGCAAAATCCGTCCCCGAAATGGAATTACAGGAAGTCAACAATAAACTCGGCGCGTTGAAACAAGCGATTAAAAGCGCGGAAAATATATAGTGCTGAGTAGTAAGTTATAAGTTTTAAGTAATAAGTCACGATAATCATTAAACAATAATCTGTGAATCTGTGGCTATAGCAATTCTTTTGTTTTAATATAATTCATCATTAATATGAGAATACTCGTTTTCGATAATTACGATTCCTTTACCTACAATCTCGTTCAGTTAGTGGAACGTATTGTAGGAACAAAAGTCGACGTTGTGCGCAACGACCAAATTGTGCTGGAAGACGTTGACCAATATGATAAAATCTTGCTTTCTCCAGGCCCGGGAATTCCCGAAGAAGCTGGATTACTTTTACCTTTAATCAAACAATACGCGCCGACGAAATCTATATTGGGCGTATGTTTAGGCGAACAGGCTATTGGTGAAGCGTTCGGTGCGAAGCTTACAAATCTGTCCGAAGTTTTTCACGGCGTGGCAACACCTGCACGCAAGACAAATGTCAAATCGCCTTTGTTTGCAGGGCTTTCGGATAGTTTTGATGTAGGACGTTATCATAGCTGGGTGGTGGACAAAGATGGTTTTCCGGACTGTTTGGAAATTACGGCGGTGGACGACGAAGGTTTTATCATGGGCTTGCAACACAAACAATACGACGTGCAAGGAGTTCAGTTTCATCCCGAAAGTATATTGACGCCGGAAGGAGAAAAGATATTGCGGAATTGGTTTTTTTAGAGTGATGAGTTTTTGGTTATAAGTTTTAAGTTATGAGTTGTAAGTTTTTTTGCTCATAATTCATAAATCCAAAATCATAAATAAATGAAGGATATATTACACGCGCTTTTTTCCTATAAAATATTCACACGGGAACAAGCTAAAGATATATTGATCCGAATTTCCAAAGGGGTATTTTCGGACTATGAAATCACGGCTTTTGTCACAGCGATGCGCATGCGTTCGCTTTCGACCGATGAGCTGGAAGGCTTTGTAGACGCACTTTTGGAGCTTTCCGTTAAGGTCGATTTGGGTACGCACGACGTCATTGATATTGTGGGTACGGGCGGCGACGGAAAGAACACATTCAACATTTCCACGCTGTCTAGTTTTATAGTCGCGGGGGCGGGACAAAAAGTAGTCAAGCAAGGTAACTATGCAGCAACTTCCGTGAGCGGATCATCTGATGTTTTGCAAAATTTAGGCTATAAATTTAAAAGTGATAGTTCGGTTTTAAAGAAGGAAATGGACGAGGCTGGGATTTGTTTTTTGCATGCGCCGCTTTTTCATCCGGCATTGAAAACTGTCGCGCCTATACGCAAACAAATAGGTTTCCGTACTTTTTTCAATCTATTGGGGCCGTTGGTTAATCCTGCGCGTCCGCAATACCAACTATTGGGTGTGTATAATCTGGAAGCCGAAAGACTATACAATTACTATCTGCAACGCAGCGGAAAACGTTTTGCCGTTGTATTTAGTTTGGATGGTTACGACGAAATTTCCTTGACCGGCGACACGAAAATCACGACCAATAAAGGCGAAGAAATATTGACGCCAAAAGAATTGGGACATAGAACCGTATTGGAACACGACATTTACGGTGGCGAAACGGCGCAGATGGCGGCGGATATTTTCCGAAATATTATTTCCGGGAAAGGATCGGAAGCGCAAAACGCAGTGGTATTAGCGAACGCTGCGATGGCACTTTTCTGCACAGGAAAATTTGGAACGTACGAAAATGCGTTTGACATCGCAACCGACAGTTTGCATTCCGGAAAAGCCGCGAAAGCATTGAAAACATTAATTGATTTGCAATAATGGAATTTGAATTAAGGCAGGCAACAGACGACGATTTTGACCTTTTGTATCAAATAAAAAACGATAGTATCCGTCCGTACGTCGAACAGATTTGGGGTTGGGACGAACAAGTTCAGAAAGATTTTCTGAAAAGAGAAACGCCAATCGAACAAGTCAAATTGATATTGGTCGACGGCGCCATGGCGGGTTTGGTGCAATTAACAGAAAATGAACAGGGAATTTTCATAGGAAGCTTATTTTTGACAAGTCCATTTCAGTCGCGCGGTATTGGCAGCGCGATATTGGAACAAGCTTTCCAATCAGGCAAAAATGTCCGTTTGGAAGTATTGAAAATCAATCCGCGCGCGATTCAGTTTTACCAAAACGCCGGCATGGAAATCGAAGGCGAGGACGAGCTGAAATACAAGATGATTAAACGAAAACAAATGACCATTTTAGATAAAATCATAGAACGTAAAAAAGAAATCGTGGCGGCGCAAAAGGAAAAAAAATCCGAAACGGAACTGCGGAATTATCCGCTTTTTGCTAGGAAAACGTATTCTTTGGTCGCGTCGCTCGCCGATCCAAATCGTTCTGATATCATTACGGAATTTAAACGTCAATCGCCGTCCAAAGGTGTTATCAACGGCGATGCGGATGTCGTGGAAGTCACGAAAGGCTACGTACGTAATGGTTCTGCTTGTTTGTCGGTATTGACGGACACTGATTTTTTTGGCGGAAAAAATGAGGATCTGATTGCAGCGCGCGTGAACGAAATTCCCATATTGAGAAAGGATTTTATCGTCGATACATATCAAATTTTGGAAGCAAAAGCTATTGGCGCGGACGTAATATTGCTGATTGCGGCTTGTTTGACGCCGCAGGAAGTCGCTACGTTTACGGACTATGCGCACGATTTGGGTTTGGAAGTTTTGCTGGAGCTTTATTCAGGCGAAGAGTTGGGGCATATTTACGAAAAAGTCGACTTGGTCGGCATCAACAACCGCAACCTCAAAACTTTTGAAGTCGATATTGACAATTCCATTCGTTTGTTGAGTCATTTACCTAAAGACAAACCGGCTATTGCGGAAAGCGGCATCAGCCATCCGGACACCGTCAAAACCTTGATGAACGCGGGTTTCAAGGGATTTCTGATGGGCGAACATTTTATGAAAACCAACGATCCGGCGCAGGCTTTTGCGGATTATTATCAAGCGTTAAAAATGTTGACGGATGAAAATTAAAGTGTGTGGTCTGACGCAAAAATCGCAGGTAGAAGCTTTGGCTAAAATGGGCGTGCAATACGCGGGCTTTATTTTTTATCCAAAATCGCCGCGTTACGTATTGCGCCACATGACTTTGCAGGACATTCAAAACATACGGTACGACGTGCAAAAAGTGGGCGTTTTTGTCAATGAGAATTTGGAAAAAGTATTGGAAATGGTCGATGCTGCGGGTTTAGATATGGTACAGTTGCACGGCGACGAAACGCCTGCATATTGCAAAACGATTTCCGAACATGCCAAAACGATCAAGGCTTTTCAGGTAAAAAGTCAGGCAGCAATGCTCGTTCACATAGCAGAATACAAGAACAGCGTCGACTTATTTTTGTTCGACACGCCAAGTTCAAAATATGGCGGCACGGGCGAAAAATTTGACTGGAACGCCATTGCGGACTGGGACCTGGAAAAAGAATTTCTGTTGAGCGGCGGCATTTCACCGCAGGATATTGAAAAGATTGATACATTTAGTCAATTCCCGATTGCGAAAGACTTGCACGCGCTTGACCTCAACAGCCAATTTGAAACGGAACCGGGCGTGAAGGATTTGGCATTATTGGAAAACTTTTTGAAAAAAATGGAGGAGCGGAACTATGCGGAATAATCGTTTTTTCCTACAAATGATATTGGGCGTTTTTGTTTTACTATTTTTTTCCAAAACCGTATTGGCGCAGAAAAGAATAGAAAAACTGGAATCGGACGACGACGTGGTCAAGTTTGTCAAAGCTTATTTTCTCAATACGGATGAGCCCGATCCAATATGGCGCGACTTTCAGTTGGTCGATGGCTCGGAGTGGAAAGGTTTGTATAATTTGAATCAGTCGCTGGAAGACAGTTTGTCCAAATTGCAGGTCAACAAATGGCAAACCGTCGATTTCAACCAAGACAAAAAGCTGGATCTGGTAGTCTGCGGAAAACTGCCGCACGGCGCATCCGGCAACGAATATATATTGCTGGCGTTCATTTCCAATGAAGATGGCGACTATAATTTTAGATCGTTGGTACCGGAAGAATATCAGACGTATCCGTACTATTTTTCGATCATGATTTTACCCAAAATCAATGTTCCCGGTATTCGTTTGGTCAAATGGTTTCCCGACATCAACAACGAGTCGCCCAACGGGCATCCGTTTACGGTCGACACATTGGGATTTGCACAGGAATATTTGGTCAACTACAATGCCGATCCTGATTCCGCCGTTTTCAAAAATGTCCGCTTCGAATCATTGAATTACGACGGCAAAAAAACAATCGTCACAATTGAAAATCTGGACAAAGGAACGGTTTCGCCGTTTACGATTGTCAGTTACGACAAAGGCAACGACAGTACGGTTGTCAACGGAAAAATAACGATGGAATATTACGCGCAGCTGCTTTCTTCCATCAATTATAGTGGTTTCAAAAAAATGCCGAACCAGTTTCAGTCCAATACCAACGGCGCGCAGACTTTTATATTGAACGTCGACTATGCGGACGGATCGAGCAAAAAACTGGAAGATTATTCGGGTAACGGCACTTACACGTTGGCGGCCATTTACAGTTGGTACGCGTGGCTGATCGACTATTCCAATACATCTTTGCAACAAAGGCGCAGCCAAAGAAACAGGACACGTTCACCTTTTTAAAACTCAGTTATTTTTAAATAATGGAAAAAATACATATTGACGAACATGGATATTACGGAGAATTTGGCGGTGCTTACGTACCCGAAATGCTCCATCCCAATGTCGTGGAATTGCAGGAAAATTATCTTCGGATCATGGAAGACCCTTCGTTCAAAAAAGAATTTGAAGGATTGCTCAAAGATTACGTGGGACGACCGTCGCCGCTTTATTTTGCCGAAAAACTTAGCCAGCAAATCGGCGCAAAAGTTTACTTGAAACGCGAGGACCTCAACCACACGGGCGCGCACAAAATCAACAATGCTATTGGGCAGATTTTGTTGGCGGAACGTTTGGGGAAAAAGAAAATCGTCGCGGAAACAGGCGCGGGACAACATGGCGTCGCTACGGCAACGGTTTGCGCATTGCGTGGTTTGGAATGTATTGTTTTCATGGGTTCGCTTGATGTTGCGCGCCAAGCACCGAACGTTGCCCGTATGAAAATGTTGGGCGCAACAGTCGTCGCTGCGGAAAGCGGCAGCAAAACCTTGAAAGACGCGACCAACGAAGCGATTCGCTATTGGATCAACAACGCGCACGACACGCACTACGTGATCGGCAGCGTCGTCGGTCCGCATCCCTATCCCGACATGGTCACGCGTTTCCAAAGCATTATCAGCGAGGAAATCAAATGGCAGCTAAAGGAAAAAACGGGTTCAGAATTTCCGAATTATGCCATGGCTTGCGTCGGCGGCGGCAGCAATGCGGCAGGAACATTTTATCATTTTTTGAATGAAGAAAACGTCAAACTCGTTGCGGTGGAAGCAAGCGGACTTGGCGTTGAATCTGGTCACACGGCAGCCACCACGCAAAAAGGAACGCTTGGCGTATTGCACGGCAGCAAAAGCCTCGTCATGCAGACAGAAGACGGACAGGTCGTCGAACCGTATAGCCTTTCGGCCGGTTTGGATTATCCGGGTATTGGACCTTTGCACGCGCATCTTTGCAAAAGTGGACGCGCCCAATTCATCGACGCGACCGACGACGAAGCGCTGCGCGCCGCATTTAACCTAACGCGTATGGAGGGCATTATTCCCGCGTTGGAATCGTCGCACGCCTTGGCTGGTTTGCACAAAATTCCGTTTCAGCCCGACGATGTCGTCGTCGTTTGCCTAAGCGGGCGTGGGGATAAGGATATGGATAACTATTTGAAAGTGATGGACAAATACAGTGCATAAAAGTTATATTTGCAGATTTCAGACACACTATTTTTCTGTTGAAAAATAGTGTGTAAAATTTAAAATGAAAAACAGTGAGTCGTCTTAAAAATATATTTGAACAGAACAAAGGGCAAAAAGTCCTCAATGTGTACTGCACGGCAGGCTATCCGCATCTGGACAGCACATTGGAAGTCATGGAAGCGCTCCAAAAAGACGGAGCCAATATCATCGAGCTTGGTATGCCTTACAGCGATCCGTTGGCGGACGGTGAAGTCATCCAAAACAGCGGCATGGTCGCGTTGAAAAACGGTATGACCATCGCCAAACTATTCGAACAATTGAAGGAATTTCGTCAGAAAATCAATATTCCGGTAGTATTGATGGGCTATCTAAATCCGATTTTGCAATACGGATTTGAAAGGTTTTGCCAAGACGCGGCTGCGGTCGGTATTGACGGTTTGATATTGCCGGATGTTCCTGAATATGAATACGAATCCACTTATCGCCAAATTGTCAAAAGATATGGTTTGGATTTCATTTTCTTGGTGACACCCGAAACTTCCGTCGCACGCACGCGCCAACTGGACGAATTGAGTTCGGGTTTCCTTTACGCGGTTTCCTCTTCTTCCACAACCGGAAAAGAAAAGGATTTCGACGAAGTGGAAAGATATCTGATCAAATTGAAAACCCTCGATTTGAAAAATCCAATATTGGTTGGTTTTGGCATCAAAGACAAAGAAACATTTGACAAAGCAACCCAATACGCCGACGGCGGCATTATCGGTTCGGCTTACATCAAAGCCATTACCGGACAGGAAAATATCGAAGAAAGTACCAATGCGTTTTTGCATTCTATTTTAAACTAACTTAAAACTAATGAATGATGAATAGCTATACTGAGCAAGGGATAAATTAGTGAGGTGGTCGATGATACACCGACCACTAAAATGCGCTATCGGTCAGTGTCTCACCGACCGAAAATAAAATTCAAATTCACTTTTTTACCCCTTGTCAAGTATAACAATGAATAATGAAATGCATTTTTAGGCAAAACAATAGTGATTGAACGTCATTCCGACCAAACGGAAAATTGAAAATCATCGCAGGTAAATTTCCGTTTTAGGTTTAAAAGCGGCTCTTCATTATTCATTGTTAATCCTTCATTATTAATTAATCACCATGCGTTTAGCCATTGTAAAATATAATGCGGGCAATATTCAATCCGTGCTGTATGCACTGGAACGAATCGGAGCGACTGCGGAAGTGACGGACAATCCTGAACTGCTTGCTGCTGCAGACAAAGTGATTTTTCCGGGTGTGGGCGAGGCTTCGTCTTCCATGAAATATTTACGCGAACGAAATCTGGACAAAGTCATTGCCGGACTCAAGCAACCTGTATTGGGCATTTGTTTTGGAATGCAGCTGATGTGCGCGCATAGCGAGGAGGGCAATACAGACTGTTTGGGGATTTTTGACGAAAACGTCCGAAAATTTCCGGTTGTCAACGGCATCAAGGTGCCGCAGATCGGCTGGAATCAAATTCAGAATTTGCAGTCGCCGCTTTTTGACGGTATTGACGAAAAGGCGTATTGTTATTTCGTACACAGTTACTACGCGGCTATCGGCGAACATACAATCGGAACGACCGAATACGGCATTCAATACAGTTCGGCTTTGCACAAAGACAATTTTTGGGGCGTCCAATACCATCCCGAAAAAAGCGCGGCGGTTGGAGAAAAAATCCTGAAAAACTTTATCGAAAAGATATAAGAAGAAAGATTTGAAAATGTGAAAATGTGTATGGCGAAAAGCCAGCAGTTGAAAGTAGATTACAATTAATTAAATATCAGCTTTTTATACTTTTTGTTTTTACTTTTACCTTTGTCCTTATAAATGAACCAGCAAATGGAGAAAATTACGGAATTGCCTTCTTTGTACAGAAATCTGGAAGATATGTCCGTGGGAGAAATCCTGGGTCATATCAACGATGAAGACAAAAAAGTGCCCGAAGCGGTTCATAAGGCGCTGCCACAGATCACACATTTGGTCGAAAATATTTCGAGTAGAATGTTGGCTGGTGGGCGTTTGTTTTATATTGGTGCGGGAACGAGCGGAAGATTGGGCGTTTTGGATGCGAGCGAATGTCCGCCGACTTATGGGGTTCCGGCTGATTTGGTTGTTGGGGTTATTGCCGGCGGCAATATTGCGATTACGCAAGCTGTCGAAAACGCGGAAGACGACTGCGAACAAGGTTGGAAAGATTTGCAGGTGCACGACATCAACGAAAAAGATTCGGTTGTTGGCCTTGCAGCAAGCGGAACGACACCTTACGTGATCGAAGCTTTGAAAAAATGTCGCGAACATAATATATTGACAGGCTGCATCACTTGCAATCCAGGAACACCGTTGGCGGAAGTTTCGGATTATCCTGTCGAAGTCGTCGTCGGTCCAGAATTCGTAACGGGAAGTACGCGCATGAAAAGCGGAACCGCCCAAAAACTGGTGCTCAATATGATTTCCACGGCAGCGATGATCCAGCTTGGTCGCGTTGAAGACAACAAAATGGTCAATATGCAGCTGACCAACGAAAAGCTTATCGACCGCGGTACGCGTATGTTGATGCAGAAAATGCAGATCAACGACTACGAAAAAGCGAAAGGACTTCTTTTACAATACGGCAACGTCAAGGATGCTTATCTGCACGCATCCAATATGGCCTAGCGCGTTTTTTATTTTTACAATTGATTGAAATACATGGCATTTCCAAATAAGAAAAACAGTAGTTTTTTACCCAAAAAAAACATGATTGTCGGACGTAATCCCGTTGTGGAAGCGCTGAACAACCATGTCAATATTGACAAAATATTGCTTTCCCGACAAGCATCCGGCGAGGCAATAGACGAAATTCGTACGCTATCAAGAGAACGAAACATTCCGATCCAATACGTTCCTATTGAAAAGCTGAACGGGCTGACCAATATCAACCACCAAGGTGTATTGGCGTTCAAATCGGCAGTCATTTACAAAGACCTTCAACAAGTGATTGACTGGACTGTTTCCAAAGGTGATGTTCCGATGTTTTTGATGCTGGACGGCGTGACCGACGTGCGCAATATTGGCGCGATTGCTCGAAGCGTATTGTGTTGCGGCGGGCAAGCGATTATCATTCCGGACAAAGGCGTGGGCGCACTGAACGAAGATGCGATCAAAAGCAGCGCCGGCGCTCTAGAGCAGATCGAAATCTGCCGCGTGGACAGTTTGGCTAAAGCGTTGGACACATTACATCTAAATGGCATCAAGGTTTTTACAAGTGAAATGAACGCACCCAATATGCTGCATGATTTACCTTTAGTCGAACCGTTTTGCGTGATTATGGGTAACGAAGAAAAAGGCGTGCAAAGACATTTAACCAAAATAGCTGACGAAAAGTTTTCGATACCGATGAAAACGGAGTTTGATTCCTTCAACGTGTCCGTTGCTGCGGGAATTATTTTGTACGAAGGGATGAAACAACGGTTGTTGTCAGAAGTATAATTGTTATTTGTCCGCAGTTTTATATTTATCTAAATGATCAGCCTTTTTAAAATATTTTTTTTAAAAGTATAGAGAATCTCCTTCATGAAAGAAAAGAAAAGCAGGCTGACACTTTATATCCTGATCGCCATGGTATTGGGCGCATTGTTGGGGTATGTGATGTACTACAAAGCAATGCATTCGCCGGAAGCGATTGCGGCACAGCGCGCCCATGTAAAATTTGATCCAGCAACTTTGACGCAGGGATTTGCGGATAAGATCAGTTTGCTTACGACGATTTTTCTGCGCCTGATCCAGATGATTATTGCGCCGCTGGTTTTTTGTACATTGGCGGTTGGTATTGCAAAATTGGGCGACATGAAATCCGTCGGAAGGGTAGGAGGTCGCGCCATGATCTGGTTCTTGTCCGCATCGTTGGTGAGCCTGGCTTTGGGAACATTGTTGGTCAACTTGTTTCAACCCGGGCACGCGATTATATTGGACAAAGCCAACCACAAATCAGCAGCCGACATCATTTTGCATACACAGGAATTTTCGTTGCAGACATTTGTCGAACATGTATTTCCCAAAAGTGTGATCGAGGCAATGGCGCACAACGAAATATTGCAGATCGTCGTATTTGCCATATTTTTTGGTATTGCTACGGCAGCTATCGGACAAAAGGGAAAAGTCGTTATTGATTTTTTGGACTCGGCATCGCATATTGTCTTAAAAATGGTCAATTACGTGATGTATTTTGCGCCGATCGGCGTTTTTGGTTCACTTGCCGGTGTGATGGCGACGAACGGACCGAGCGTGTTCCTTTTTTACGGTAAATATTTATTGTACTTTGCCACGGCTATCTTAATTTTATGCGGCATCCTGTTGTTGGCGGGATGGTTCTTTTTGAGGGAAAAACTTCCGTTGTTATTGAAGCGTATCGTGCAGCCGTTGGTCATTGCATTTACCACGACAAGCAGTGAATCGGTTTTTCCAAAATTGACGGAAGAATTGGAAAAATTTGGCTGTAGCAACAAAGTCGTCGCTTTCGTGCTACCGTTGGGATACTCTTTCAATCTGGACGGAAGCATGATCAACATGACTTTTGCGAGTATGGCGATCGCTCAGGCATACAATATACATTTGGATATTGGGACGCAACTGACGATGATGCTTGTGTTGATGGTGACCAGCAAAGGGATGGCAGGTGTTCCTCGCGCATCGTTGGTCGTAGTTGCGGCAATCTGCGGTATGTTTAAAATACCACCGGAAGGAATCGCGCTTATATTGCCGATCGACCATTTCTGCGATATGTTTCGGACCGCTACGAACGTATTGGGAAATGCCTTGGCTACATCTGTCGTAAGTAAATTTGAAGGCGATTTTGACGAAAAAGTGATCGAAAATTAAATATTGGCATAATCTTTTGGAATCCATTATCTTAAAATCATAAAACAGGCTTGATGCTTTCTCAAATATTACTAGATTTTAACTGGATGCAGTTGTTGCAACCGCAGTTTTATATTGAACACGGTGGGTTTTGGTTGATCATGTTTATCATTTTTGCGGAGACGGGTCTGTTCATCGGTTTTTTTCTCCCGGGGGATTCTCTTTTGTTCGTAACGGGCATTTACAGCCAACAGCTGGTAAAAGCTATTTATTCCACAGAATCTGATTTTGTAAACCTAGTCATTATCACGCTGATGATAACATTAGCGGGGTTTCTGGGAAACCAGTTTGGGTTCTTTTTTGGGAGGAAAAGCGGTGACTATTTGTTCCGAAAGGAAGATACTTGGTATTTCAAGAAAAAACATTTGTTAAGCGCAAAAGAATTTTATGAAAAACATGGTGGATTGGCAATTGTTTTTGCAAGATTTTTGCCCATTGTGCGTACATTTGCACCCATTATCGCCGGAATCGTGGGAATGCCCAGAAAAAGATTTTTGATTTTCAACTTTTTTGGATGTTTGGCATGGGTTTTTCTCATGGTAGCCGGAGGTCACTATCTATATCGCTTCTTCTTGGAGAAATTCAATTTCGATCTGACAAAACATTTGGAAGTCATTGTTTTGCTCTTGGTATTGATAACAACAGCACCCGTAATCATTAAGATTTTTAAAAACAGGCAAAATGTCCACAAAGTTGATTAATTTTTTTTAACAAATTGAATAATCTACTTTTGCAGCACGCCCAAAATTACTCACCTATATGGTATTTATGGATAATTTCGACAGTAGTGTCCTCAAAGACCGGCATAGCCAGCTGTCTGCGTTTACACTTAAACTGAGCGATTTTTTTATTATAAATGCTAGCTTCTTTTTTGCGACATTATGGGTCTACTTGCTTGAAAAACAATGGCTTAAAATGCCGTTATTGGACATTGTGGTGTACAATGCACTTTGGCTGCTTTTTTCCGCGATCTTTCATCTATACACAAGACGTATCCTTAAAGGAACCGTCACTATTTTTAGGCAAACGTATAAAACTACCATCTGCTTTTTTGCGGTGTTTTGTCTGTACGCTTTGTATGTAGCTCATTTCGAGGGCGATCACCATGTGTTTTATTGGTTTTTGGCTGCGTGTTTGGTCAATCTACTTATCCTATTGACGCTAAGTCGTTTTTACTTGACTTACATGATTGAGTTTGTCGCATCTAAAGCAGGGTTGAACAGGAAATGCGCTATATTGGGGGACAATCAGTTGGGTATTTCGTTGGCTGACTTTTTTAACGATAATCAGCACTTGTACACTTTTGTCAAATTTTTGGACGACGACTTTACGCATCTTAAAAACGATAACGGCGAGTTTTCGACATTAAATGCTAACAAGCTTATTAACAAAATAGCAGACAGCAACATTGATGATATATACATTGCAGTCCCTATACGGCCAGCACTGCACAAACTGTTTTCGATTGCGGAAAACAATTGCGTGAAAATGCATTTTGTGGACCGTATTGACCATTCCAATAAAAGCATCCATTTTATAGAGGAAGAAGTAATCGCAGATAAAGGTTTGCAGATATTGAACTTAAGGGCAGAACCGCTTTCGTCGTTGAGAAACCGTATCAAGAAACGTACTTTCGATTTTGCATTTAGTACGTTCGTGATTGTTTTTATCCTGTCGTGGCTTTATCCACTTATTGCAATCATCATTAAACTGGAATCGAAAGGTCCTGTCATATTTAAACAGCAAAGATCGGGTAAGGACAACAAACCTTTTAATTGCTATAAGTTTCGTAGTATGAAGGTAAATGTCAATTCTGATACCAAACAAGCTACTAAAAATGATGCGCGCTTGACCAAGTTCGGCGCATTTATGAGAAAAACGAGTATTGACGAGCTCCCTCAGTTTTTCAATGTTTGGAAAGGGGAAATGAGTATTGTCGGACCTCGACCGCATATGTTGAAACATACGGAACAATATCAAGAACTGATCGAAAAATATCTGGTTCGCCAATTTTTGAAACCAGGCATTACAGGCTGGGCTCAAGTAAATGGTTTCCGAGGTGAAACCAAAGAATTAAACTTGATGGAAAAGCGTGTGGAACACGATATTTGGTACATGGAAAACTGGTCGCTGATGTTGGATGTTCGCGTTGTGTTTATGACAATTATCAATGTTATAAAAGGAGAACCGGAAGCTTATTAGTTTGATTACATACTGTACTGCATTCAATCTTCGTTATGGAAATAGTTATGGAAAAAATCGTACAAGTCATCCTTACTGGTGGTGTTGGAAGCCGTTTGTGGCCACTGTCCAGAAAATCCCGTCCCAAGCAATACATTCCTCTGTTTGGCAACAAATCCCTGTTTCAATTGTGTGCCATTAGAAATAAGCCATTAGTCGAAGATATCTTAATTGTCGGCAATCAAAGTAACCGAAATCTCTCTGAAGACAATCTTAAAGACCTCGGTTTCGGTACTTACAGCGAAATTGTAGAAGTCACGCCTAGAAACACGGCTGCCGCCATCGCGTTTGCCGCGTTTTCCGTTCCGGAAGATACCATTTTGTTGGTAACGCCTTCCGATCAGGTCGTCACAGGTGAGGACGCTTACGCCAATGCGATCCAAAATGCCGTAGCGTTGGCCAAAGAAGGTTTTTTGGTGACATTTGGAATTGTTCCGAAAAGAGCCGAAACGGGTTATGGCTATATTGAATTTGACAATAACGACGTTGTTAGTTTCCGCGAGAAACCTAACAAGGAGAAAGCGGAACAATACTGTAAATCGGGAAAATACCTTTGGAACAGCGGTATGTTTTGTTTCAAGGCGGGCGTTTTTCTGGAAGAACTGAAACAATTCGAGCCGGACATTTTTAATTTTTCCAAAAACGCATTTGACAACCGCGACGGCAATACATTGGGCTTGGAAGATTCCAACTTGATTCCGTCCAAAAGTGTCGACTACGCGGTCATGGAACGTTCCAAGAAAATAAAAGTTGTCCCTTCCGAATTTGGATGGAGCGATTTGGGGTCATTTGATTCTTTATGGGAATATCTGGACACGCACGAAGAAGGTCCAAGTCGTCAAAATCTCGTATTGGGCACGGACAAGCACGTCGAGTTTTTGGGTGTCGACAATATTGTTTTAGTGGAAACGCATGACGCTATATTGGTACTTCCGAGAAGTCTGAGTCAGGAGGTCAAGGATATCTACGAACGACTGGAAAAAGAAAAACCGGAATTATTACAATAATTTACCTCATCGTATATAGTTTTTGCAATTTTTGCGTTCTATATGCAAAAATTAAGCTGAGTCATGATGCGTATCGCACGTTTTGTTCTTTTGGTGTTTTTAGTAGCTTGCTGTTTGCCGTCTTGTAAGACGCCGGAATACATGAAACACACTTCGTATTTTGAGAATATGCCCGACTCAGGAAGACTGGAACTGCAAAATGCAAAGTTTGAACAACTAAAGATACACCCCAACGACATACTGGATATCAAAGTGCAGCCGTTAGCCGTCGCGAGTTCTATTGACAACAGTTTGGCAAATGCTACGTCATCATCAGGATCGAGCAATACTGCTACGGCAAGTGGCAGTACTGCTGGTGGAGGCATTCTCGTAGACCAGGATGGAAATATATCATTGCCGTTATTGGGCAGTTTGCATGTAGGTGGACTTACCATAAAGGAAGCGCATGATTATATAGCCGAAAAAGCTGCTTTTTATTACAAAGACCCAACGGTTTCTGTTCGGTTCCTGAATCTGAAAGTATCTGTATTGGGTGAGGTTATGCGACCCGGTGTGTATGGATTCTCCACTGAAAAAAATACGATACTGGATGCCTTGGCGCAGGCTGGGGACTTGTCTATTTATGGAAAAAGAACGAACGTTTTGCTTATTAGGGATTCCGCTGGATATTCTACATTTAATCGATTCAGCTTAAATGACATGGATCTTGTACAGCAAAATTTTTATTATCTACGTCAAAATGACGTAATCTATGTTGAACCCAACAAAGCGAAGCTTTCTTCTATGAATACTGCAACGTACACAAAAGTAGGTTTAGCAATTTCCATATTGACGATGCTTGCATTGATCTATTCCCAAGTAGTAAAAAACTAGTTTGAGGCAGGCATACATCCCTTTGATTGATCGTATGCGCGCCACACTTTTACATAACAAAATTCTATGGTACATAACCCTTCCAATAAACCAGGCGGAGACTTCATTGACAACAAACTAAACATTCATAAGATTGTCGTTCGTATCGCATCCAATTGGTATTGGTTTTTGGCTAGCCTTCTCCTTTGTTTGTTCATAACAAAGTTTTATCTTAAATATACGCCACCGTTGTATAAAGTAAATGCGACGTTAATGATAGAAGACAGCAAGCAAGGCTCATCTTCTTCGTTTGGCAAAGGTGGTGGCGACTTAGGCGACTTTAATAGTTTGCTTAATCTCAAGAGCAGCGTCGACAACGAACTATTGGTGATGGAAACATCCGACCTGATGGAGCGAGTCGTGAAAGACCTGCATCTAAACATTGCCTATTATAAAAAGGATTTCTTTGCACAACGAGAATTATTTGACGAGTTTCCTCTCCTGTTGATTCCCGAAACGGGCAATGCTGCCGATACTTCCTTAAAATCTGTTTTCAGTGTCAATGTCAACAACTTAAACGATCTCACTTTCAATCTTTTGAATGACAAAGGAATAAAAGCAACATTCAAAGGAAAAATAAACGATTCTTTACGTACGTCTGTTGGCAACTTTTATATTCAGCCCAATCCTAGTTTCAAGGCATCCAATATTACTGATCCAAAGGACCAATATACAATTGAGATAAACAGTATTGCGTCCACCGTTGCAAAATACAGAAATGAATTCCATGCCGTTATCGCAAACAAGCAAAGCGATGCCATCACACTGGAATTGAGTACGACGATACCTCAAAAAGGTGTATTAATATTGAACCAATTGTTGAGGGACTATTCATCCAATAGCCTTCAACAGAAAAATGCATATGCGGACAGTACCATAAACTTTATCAATGAAAGATTGTTGGGCGTTAGTAACGACTTGAATATAGCGGAACAAAAAGTCCAAAATTTCATGCAGGACAATAAGTTGTCCAATTTGGAAGCTCAAGCATCTTTAGCCGTTGCCACATCTGGCGAGGCAATGAAAGAGTTGAACCAAATACAGGTGCAGCAGCAAGTCGTGGAAACCATGCTGAAATATGTAGAAGATGTCCAAAACAATGCAAGACCTGTTCCGTCTCTCATTACGTCGCCTGATCCTACGTTTTTGGGTTTATTGGAAAAATATAATACACTCCTGATGAGTAAGGCCCAATTGACATTAGGGGCAACGGAAAACAATCCAGCGGTAGTCCATATTGACCAGCAAATCCAAACCGCCAGGATAGATTTGGTTAATAGCTTAAAAAACCTGCGAAACGTATTGGCAATTTCCAGAAGCAAAATAGATACGCAAAATACGTTGGTCAATAACGAAATACAATCCACGCCATCCAAACAAAGACAATATTTGGACTTGTCGCGCCAACAAGGACTGAAACAGTCGTTGTACCAATATTTATTACAGCGACGTGAAGAAATGGCAATCACGAAAGCCTCCAATATCTTGGGTTCAAATGTTATTGACAAGCCCAAAGCCGCCATGTACCCTTATGCACCTAATAGCAGAACGTTGTATTCATTGGCAATAGTGCTTGGTTTAGTCATTCCGTATACGTTTATCTTTTTGACAGATACTTTCAATAAGAAAATAAGTTCAATTAGCGAGATTGTAGATCGTAAGCTTACAGGTATTGTCGGAGAAGTTTCGCATTCCGATGCCCCCATTCCTATTGATTTTGGCGTGGACACGCGCTCCGTATTGTCGGAACAATTCCGTACGATGCGTACCAATGTCCAGTTTACGCTTGGACGTAATACGTCGCCGGTTATTCTTTTTACGTCAAGTATGAGCGGGGAAGGAAAATCTTATATTTCGCTCAATCTTGCACGCGCGTTTGTCTCCTTAGGAAAACGCGTCGTTATGGTTGATTTTGACTTGAGACGTCCCAAACTAGCCCAAAACCTACAAATAGAAAACAATATTGGGTTTACGAACTATATGGTCAAAGACCTTTCGATTTCGGATATCACCACCAAAACAGAAGATCCATTGTTCGACGTGATATTGTCAGGTCCCATACCTCCCAATCCTTCCGAATTGCTTCAGGACGAAAAAGCACAGGAGCTCATAGCCGAACTGAAAAAAATGTACGACCTCGTTGTCATCGATACGTCGCCTGTGGGATTAGTCAGTGACGCGCAACTTTTAGAACCATTTGTCGATTCCGTATTATATATTGTTCGCTTAAATTATACATTTAAAGAACAGCTTAACTTTGCGGCAGACTTGAAAAATTCCGGAAAAATGAGCAATATGTACCTTGTGATTAACGATATCCCTAAAAAGACAGGTTACGGTTATGGCTATGGTTACGGCTATGGTTACGGAGAAAGCTCCGATGCATCTTCAAAGAGCGGCGTTCGTAACTTCTTTAATCGATTTTTCAAAAGAAATTCCTAAACCACATACAATCCAGATCTTTTCGTTTAAAGAATATCTTTCATATTGGACAAAGGGAAAACTTATATAGCTTTCGGTAAAAAGCTATTGCTGACCGGAGGTGCTCAGGCTATTGTCCAAGGCACTGGGCTCTTGTGCGGATTAATCATTATCCGTTTATTACCCACGCAGGAATTTGCATTGTACACACTTGCCAATACAATGCTGGGCACCATGACATTGCTTTCTGATGGAGGTATAGCCATTGGTGTCATGTCTTTGGGCGGTCAATGTTGGCAGGATCCCCAAAAGCTTGGTTCTATTCTGCATACAGGATTAAGCTTACGGCAAAAATTTGCTATTGTCAGCTTGCTGATAACAGTTCCGATTTTATATTATTTATTGAACAAACACGGTAGCTCTGTATTGAGTTCCGTGTTGATCATCTTGTCGCTGATTCCCGCTTTTTGGGCGTCACTTTCCGATTCGTTATTGGAAATCCCTTTGCGGTTGCACCAAGATATCTACGCCTTACAACAAAATCAAATATTGGTCAACGTTGGGCGTTTGTTGTTGTCGGGTGTGTTTGTATTTCTTTTCCCCTTCACGTTGATTGCCATGTTTGGAAACAGTATTCCTCGCATTGTAGGCAACATGAGGTTGCGGAAAATGAACACAAAATATCTGAATTCCCATAGCGCAACCAACGCTGAATATCAAAAACATATATTAGACATCGTAAAAAGAACATTGCCCAATACAGTGTACTATTGTCTTTCGGGACAGATTGCGATATGGATCATTTCTATTTTTGGGAAAACAAATGCGGTCGCACAGCTAGGTGCATTGAGTCGATTGACCATGATCCTGGCAGTTTTTAATTCCGTCGTCTCTATCCTTTACATTCCCAACTACGCGAAACTTCCTAATGACAAAAGCGTATTGACCAAACGTTTCTTAGGTATTCAAGTGATTGTCTGGAGCATTTGCGCAGGCATCATGTTGCTGGTATATTGCTTTCCCAATCTTTTTCTGCTATTGCTGGGACGCCAATATGCCGATTTGCAAAAACCGTTGTTTTTAAGTATGTTGGGCGCCTGCATTACATTTATCGTCGGTTCATCTTATAGCGTCTACAGTTCTCGAGGAATGGTGATGAACCCCATTAGGTCCATTGGCGTAAGTATATTGGCGATTGTCGTAAGTGTATTATGCTTTGATGTATCCAATATCATGGGCGTACTTTACATGAACATCATGATCGGAATATTTGAATGGATCAACCATTCGGCTTATTATTTTTCCAAAGTAGGGAAATAAAAAACATTGCATAAAACAACCCATACAAACGTTTATACAATAAAGATTTACAATTGACAACTGTGGCTAAACCAAATAAATGGGCAATTCTGCGTGTAAAGAAACGGACTTTGAAGCAGTTTTTCCGAAAAAAATATTGGACATTTCTGGGGCTTTCAGGAGCTTCAACGGCTAAATATCTAGGCAAAATAAATTGTCTATGGCCGCACAAAGTCCTATTGGGCAACAATTGTCATATTGAAGACGGTGTGCTATTGTGGATCAAACATCCTTTTGAAGGTTTTTCGCAGGGAATCGTAATGGGCGAAAATGTCTTTATTGGCCACGGTTGCCAATTCAACTGCCATGCCACGATAACGATTGGCAACAATTGCATGATCGGTGCCACCTCCGTATTTGCAGACGTCAACCATCTTCATGCAAAAGATAAGTTGATATGCGCGCAAGGGCTCGACATGCAACCTATTGTATTGGAAGAAGATGTGTGGATCGGCGCCAATGTTAAGGTATTGAGAGGCGTGACGATTGGTAAAGGAGCTATTGTCGCAGCTGGTGCTGTTGTCAACAAATCAATCCCTCCATTTGAAATTTGGGGTGGTGTCCCCGCAAAAAAAATCGGAGAACGCCATTAATTTGAATTTATTTATAAGAAACAATGAAACCCAATAGCAAAATATCGGTCATAATTCCCACGTATAATTACGATTTGTTTATCAAAGAGGCAATTGATAGCGTACTTAACCAAAACTATCCGCAAGAACTTATAGAAATCATTGTGGTCGACGATGGTTCTTCGGACAATACGGCAACGGTCGTCAAACAATACGATGCTGCTCGCGTACAATATCACTACCAAGAAAATCAAGGAAAAGCCGCTGCTACCAAAAAAGCAATAGAGCTGGCGTCTGGCGACTACATTTTTAACTTAGACGCCGATGATTTCTTTCTCGACGGCAAGCTTGATGCCTATGTTCGTATATGGGAACAATATCCAGAAATAACGCATATTGGTTCGATTGCGCGTTTTTACAAAAAAGAAGATCCTACATACAATGTCCTTGAACCAATATCCACGGATATCGCAGACAAAGTATTGGACGGCGACTTTCTTTTACAGTATTTCTACAAACACAATATTTTGTTAGGCGGCGGCAGCACATTTGCAGCCAAAGCTTCTGTATTGAAAAGCACGCCTTTTCCAGATGGCGTCGATATGTACACCGATGAATTTTTGATATTGGTGGCGCTCGCGCAGGGAAAAGCTTTTATTTTTTCAAAACCGTATTCGGTCTGGCGCGATCACAGCAACAACTATTCGGGCAAACAGCAAACCAAAGAAGACGTGCAGCGAAAAGGCGGGCGTTTATTGAAATCATCCGAAGTATTGCTGGATTTCGTTCGCAAATCCCGATTGTTTGACGAAAAATTTGTCAACCAATACAATATTATCCACGAAAACAGAATCATTACCCAAAAAGAAAACCTGGGCGAAAAAACATTTTCGGACAAAATTCGTTTCCTAAAAAGCTTTACAGGAAACCGTTGGCCAGGAATGCAAATGGTAAAATCCTACAAATTTTTGAACAGGTTTGTTCCCACGAAAGCGTTACACAAAATAAAATCCTTAAAAAACAAATAAGGAATACTAAAAAATGAAATCATACAACCAGTCCATTACATCTTTATATGAAGGACATTATTATTTAGGCGTCGGCGCATTGATCAACTCTTTGGTAGCTGCGGGCTATCAAGGACGTGTCGATATTGGCTACCGTGGTCAACTTCCGGCTTGGACCAACCAGCTGAAACGCGGTGCGGACGGTCATTTCTTGTTGAACGAAGATATTGGCGTCTTTTTCCACGAAATTGCGCCCGGACGTCACTTGACATTTGAGAAACCTTATTTTGTACAACAGCTATTTCTGTCCAATCCCGAACTGGAAGACATTTTTTATTTTGATCCGGATATTGTGGTCAATGCACCGTGGCGTTTTTATTCCGATTGGGTAAAAAAAGGTATTTGCCTTTGTCTGGACAATTGCTATGCAATCGTACCGTCCAGCCATCCTTGGCGCCATGATTGGTTGCAGTTGGGACAAAAAGAAATGAACGAAAAAATCCCCGATTATTTTGTCAATGCCGGCTTTTTTGGTGTTACCCGAAAAGACAAAGCCGTATTGGATCGATGGACCGAATTGACGGATCATTTTCAGCAACAGGGAGGAGATATCACCCAATTTACCAGAGGAGCCTACAAGGCTTACAAAAGTGACCAGGATATTTTAAATGCGGTATTGACATGCTATCCCGAACTTCGATACAGTATTATCGGAACGGAAGGGATGGGATTTTCGCAACCCGCTTACCTCATGTCCCACGCAGTTGGCGGCGCCCAAAAACCTTGGGTAAAAAATTGCCTGAGTGAGTTGTTGCGGGATGGCAAAAAGTTGTCGTACAACGAACGCCGTTTCTTTGACAATTGCCGTCAACCTTTACAGTTGTTCACTTCCGGCCAATACAAAATGAAAATGCTCAACGTAAAATTAACCAATATACTCGGACGTCTCATCGGGCAATAAAACCCTACAAAATATTGTTATTAAATAGATTATGGAAAACAAACGCATTTTGATCACTGGAGCTGCCGGATTTTTGGGATCCCATCTCTGCGACCGATTTATCCAGGAAGGATATAGCGTCGTCGGCATGGACAACCTCATTACAGGCGACTTAAACAACATCAACCATCTTTTTCCGGACAAAAATTTCGTTTTTTACCATCAAGATATATCCAATTATATTCACATACCAGGCAAACTGGATTATATTCTCCATTTTGCGTCGCCAGCAAGTCCAATAGACTATCTGAAAATCCCTATTCAGACATTGAAAGTAGGTTCCTTAGGCACGCACAACTGTCTCGGTTTGGCAAAAGAAAAAGGTGCACGTATATTGGTTGCCTCGACCAGCGAAGTTTACGGCGACCCTTTGGTACATCCACAAACGGAAGACTATTGGGGCAATGTCAACCCAATTGGGCCACGCGGCGTGTACGACGAAGCAAAACGTTTTCAGGAAGCAATCACGATGGCTTACCACACTTACCACAAACTGGAAACCCGAATCGTGCGTATCTTCAATACCTACGGTCCACGTATGCGTCTCAACGACGGTCGTGCGCTGCCTGCTTTTATCGGGCAAGCATTGCGCGGTGAAGATTTGACAGTATTCGGCGATGGTAGCCAGACGCGCTCTTTTTGTTATGTCGACGATCAGGTCGAAGGTATTTACCGGCTTTTGTTGAGTGATTATTCCTTGCCGGTCAATATTGGAAATCCCAACGAAATTACGCTGAGAGAATTTGCGGAAGAAGTTTTGAAAATGACTGGATCCAAACAAAAAATCGTTTACAAGCCGCTTCCAAAAGACGATCCGCAAAAAAGACAGCCTGACATCACTAAAGCAAAAGAAATATTGGGCTGGGAACCAAAAGTTTCCCGCGCGGAAGGCGTGCAAAAAACCTACGAGTTTTTCAAATCCCTACCGCACGAAGAACTGTTCAAACAACCCAAATTTGCCCAGGTGGATGCCGGCCGAAAAGATACCGGCTACGAACATTAGACGCAAAAAGGAATGGATGAGGAAATTTTACAACTTAAAATATCGACACATACTGCGCAACCTGCTACAGAAACTCACCACGACAAATGTCGCTGTGATTGGTAGTTACCATGGTGGCAATGTAGGTGACATGGCGTTGGGTACAACAATCCAAAAAATACTTGCATCACAGGGTATCGCCTCCGACTTGCAAACGTTGCACAACCTCGAAAAGTGGCCCAAGCGTACTTTTGCAATTATTGGCGGCGGTGCAGTTGGCTACAATGAAGCGTTGCAAAAAGTGTACGATCGATATGTTGGACAGTTTGACAAAGTTGCCTTTATCGGTGTTGATTTCAACGAAAAAGACTACAGCGAAACCAGTAAGATTTTGCTGAACAACGCGGCGTTCATAAGTTGCAGAAGCCAACATCAACAAGCAAAACTTTCACAAATATTGAACAGGACGGATATTCAATATCATCCCGACATCGTATTTGCGATGAATATGCCGCAACAAAAAGCTGGCGCCTCTAAACGTCCGAAATTCCTGATCAACGCAATTCCCTTGTATGGCTTTTTTGAAAAAGGGAAATTGCAGCCGGAAGTCCAGTTTAAGCAAGAGAAACCAGAAATCTACACCCATTTCGAAACGGTGCATACGCATTACAGAAAATATATGCTTGACTTGGCTATGCGTTTCAAAACGCAGGGATTCGATGTGGAAACGCTTCCGTTCAGTACGGAAGACGAATTGTATTGCGAGGCTTTTTTCCAAAACATAGATTTCATCAAACACAATAGATACACAAGTGAACCTTCGAAAATAGCGGCGTTGGTACAATCTGCCGATACGATATTGGCAACCCGATACCACGCGACTATTTTAGGAATACGTAACCGTAAAAATATTTTCCCGTTGGCTTACGCATCCAAAAATGAAGAACTTTTGCAAAAAATTTCATCTAACACGCTGTCCAATAAGATATTATGCATAGAAAATTTTCTGAAAAAAGTCGAACCGGCATCCAATTTTGAATATGACGAAAATATCGTGAGCAACATGGAAACGGACGCACAACGAGGAATTAACCGAGCTTTACAGGCATTGAATATATTGGGCAATGCATAAACGAGCAGTCTGTACATTATTTGAAGGCGATTATTACAAAGGAGCAATCGCGTTGATCAACTCATTGGCGTTTCATGGCTATGAGGGCGACGTCTACCTGGGAATAAGAAAGCAGGCAAACTATGATACTTTTTTTGCGTTGCTTCGTAATTTCCCCAATACAAACGGTCAATATCGATATAGCGACCATCTCAATATAATTGTCGTTCCTGTTGAAACGTCTATACATTTTGCAAGTTACAAACCGACACTGCTGCTAAACATATTGATGCAGATTGATACAGGTATTGATGAATTGTATTATTTCGATCCGGATATTGTCGTCAACTATTCTTGGAATTGGTATGACATGTGGATCGACCAAGGCATTCCCGTCGTACACGAAATCATCTACAACGACATGCCGCAAAGACATCCGATTCGTCAATTATGGGAAAAAGTCATTTGCGACAATAATCTGGGAACGATTTCCCACAGAATAAACTCCTACATCAATGCCGGCTTTGTAGGAATAAAGCGTACGCAAATTTCTTTTTTGGAAAAATGGGAAACCATTATCCAAATAGCGCAGGAAAAATATGGCTGTTCGCTGACGGCTTTTGCAGCGCCAAAAAGAGAAGCGCCGTTCCGGATGCTGGACCAAGATGCGTTCAATATTGCGTTGATGTGTACCGAACATCCTATTTCCGAAATGGGTTGTTCGGCGATGGGCCAGGATTTTAACGGCTTGCAGGTCATGCTGCACGCCATCGGTACGCCCAAACCTTGGCGGAAACATTTTTTGCGCAGCATGTTCAACGCACAAGGCCCGAGTTCTTCGGACAAAGGTTTCATACAATTTGCCAATAGCGAACGCCTTTCCGTATATTCACCGTTTCAGATGTTTTGCAAAAAAATAGCCATACATTTGTCGGCTTTTCTTCACCGTTTTTATGGAAAATAAAAATACGTCTGTCAATATCGCCATAATCTGCGGATGCCTGGAACCAGGCAAAGATGGCGTCGGTGATTATTCGCGCGTATTGGCGTCGTTTTTACAAACACATTCTTATCGCGTTTTGATGATCGCGACCAACGATTTTTTCGTAGAAAAAATCACGGATTGCCAAAATAAGAATTTGTCTTTTTTCCGGCTCCCAAACACTGGCATCAACGATGTGGAGCGCAGCCAATATATATTGGAAAAACTAGAACAGTTTGAATGTCAAATCGTTAGCATCCAATATGTTCCGTTCAGTTTTCATTCAAAAGGACTAGCGTTCAATATGGTGAAACTAAGCGAAACCATCGGCAAAAAGTATTTCCTGCACTTCATGTTCCATGAGTTGTGGGTCGGAATGGCGCGGGAAGATTCGTTCAAGTTTAAACTGTGGGGCTGGCTGCAAAAAAAGATCATCCAAAAGACACTTCAAAAGTCCCGGCCAGCATTGATCCACACGCAGTTGGATCTTTACAAACAGCAATTGGAACGTCTGACAAGTCAGCCAATCCATAAAATACCACTGGTCAGTAATCTCGATTTAAAAACAACCAATCGCACTGTTTCGGACAATCCAATTAAAGCAATCCTGTTTGGCGGGATATATCCTGGTACGCCAGCCGAGGCTTTTTTAGAAGAATTCAAAACCTATTTGAAGCAAAAACAGCATCAACTGCATATCCATTTTGTGGGTAACAACGGACAATATTTAAACGATTGGACAACAGCCTGCCAAAAAACCGGCATTGCTTACGATATTGCAGGTATGCAGGCGGCAGAAAAAATCGGAGAAATCGTATCTGAATGCCATTTGGCCATCTGTACGACTCCTTATGTTTTGATAGAAAAAAGCGGTTCAGCTATTGCGATGCTACAAGCGGGACTTCCTGTCGTCTGCGTCGCCAGACAATGGAATCCTTATTTAAACAAAAACAGCAAACAAGCTTCTGAACCAGCTGTTTTTCAATATATAGCAGGAAATAAAAACCAATTTGAATCTATATTTGCTAGCAAAAAAACAGTTGCGCCCAATACAACTATATTGGCGGACTGGAAGGATTCATTAGAAAAAAGCTACTATGGCAAGTCTTAGGTATTTATGGCAAAATAGAGCAAAATTTGCCATGTTTTCTACCCAAAACATGGCCGCTTGGGCAAAACGCTTGCTCACGATGAAGGAGTTGTATTTGCGTAATCGCAACCGAAAACGACTTACCCGAAAAGGTGCTCAAATACGGGAAACGGCCGAAATCGGTGCTGCGACTGTCAACGGGTACAAAAACAAACTGACCGTCGGTGCATTTTCATTTATTGGAACGAATGTGGAACTGGCATTGCACGGGCCCATCACTATTGGCGACAATGTCTGCATCAACGACGACGTGAAGTTATTGAGCGGTTCGCATAATGTTCGGGATATTGATTGGCCGATTACGAATGCGCCGATTGTCGTGGAAGATTATGTTTGGATATGTACGAGCGCTATTGTATTGCCCGGCGTCCGTATTGGAAAAGGCGCCGTTGTCGGTGCTGGTGCTGTTGTCACAAAAGATGTTCCAGCTGGCAGTATCGTCGCAGGAAACCCGGCCAAAATCATCGGCAACGACCGACCGACGGATTTGCGATACAATCCTTGTGAATTTCTTGCAGCCAACAGGGCGTGGTTGATTGGTTAACGTTCACTTGTTTTCAATAGGAAAAAAGCAAAAGTATAGAGCGCTTATATTTTGTCGTCGTCCATGCATCACAGCCTTGAACGGCGAAGCCCTCATGAATTCCATTGGAAAACAGAGTGGTACGAATAATTTTTCGTTCTTTTTTATCAAGAAAAAGAACAGAATGTATGCACAATTAAATATTGCAATTTTTTTGTTAGAAAAATAACAACGCATCACAACGTCAAACAGCGTTTTGTCGTTTTATAGACATAAATTCCATTTTTGAAACAGAAAATATATAAACAAAATACAGCGATAGAAGTATGAAAAAAATAATAGTCGTCCACCCAACGGGAAATCAAAACGTCCGCGGCGCTTTAAAAAGCTTCAGCGCACAGGATTTGTTGGGAGCCTATTATACGTCTATTGCCGTTTTCAGAAACAGTTTTTTGTATCGGCTCAGTAACTTTTCGTTTTTAAAAGAACTCAAACGCAGAAGTTATGACGACCGTATTCAAAAAATAACGCACAGTTGGCCATTGCTGGAACTCGCCCGCGTCGTTTCCGAAAAAAAGAAATGGGACAAACTGACCATGCACGAAACAGGCGTTTTCAGTATTGACGCGCTTTACCGCAATATGGACCAGCATGTCGCCAATGCCATCCGAAAAAAGAAAACGGACAACATATCTGCGGTCTATGCTTACGAAGATTGTGCGCTAAAGATTTTCACGGAAGCCAAAAAGAAAGGGCTTACATGTATTTACGAATTGCCGACGGGATATTGGCGCGCTTCCAAAAGATTATTGGGCGAAGGTCTCAATACCAAACCCGCGTGGGCAGAATCTTATATTGGTTTACAGGATTCCGATGCCAAACTGCAAACCAAAGACCGCGAGATTGGCTTGGCGGACGCAATTATTGTAGCGAGCAGCTTCGTTGCCAATACGCTCAAAGAATATCCTGGAAAGTTGCCGCCCGTACATGTTGTACCTTATGGTTTTCCACCCGCGTTAGAACAACGCACGTATCAACCTTTGAAAAACCGCAAGCTGAAAATGCTTTATATTGGTCGTTTGACACAGCAAAAAGGTATTGGCGATATTTTCGACGCTATTAAAAATCTGGAAGACAAAGTGGAGTTGACTGTCGTCGGAAAAATAACGAAGCGCATCCAGATTTTAGAAGATAATCTTGCACAGCATACCTACTATCCAAGCTTGTCCAATACCGAAATATTAGGATTGATGCAGCAGCAAGATGTGTTCGTGTTTCCGTCCCAATTTGAAGGATTTGGTTTGGTCATTACGGAAGCGATGTCGCGCGGAACGCCGGTCATTACGACAGATCGCACCTGCGGTTTGGACATTATCCGGGACGGCGAAAATGGTTGGCTCGTCCCAGCTTCCAATACGGATGCATTAAGAAAAAAAATTATATATTTATTGGACAACCCGGAAGTTTTGGCAAAAGTGGGCAGCGCGGCTTTACAAACGGCTCGAGGAAGATCATGGACCGATTACGAAAATGATCTAGCTCGTACCGTAAAAGGATACATACAATAAAATTTATAGGCGGTAACATTTGCAATCGCGGTCGCCCATATTGGTATTGTCACCAACATTTTAGCTTAACAGACTTCATTTGTCAAACTTAGAAATAGAACAGAAAAATGGATTTTGCACTTACGAAAGATATAGCCTTCCACAAGCTGAAAAAAGGAATTTGGCTGTATTTTCTTCTTTTGATATTTGAAGGCGCGCTCCGCAAATGGGCGTTGCCGAGCCTTGCGGCGCCATTGCTGATCGTACGCGACCCGATCGCTTTGTATTTGTTGCTTGTTGGTATCAGCTACGGCTTTTTCAAAAACAACACTTACGTCTATATTCTCTGGGGAATTTCCTTTTTATCCTTTGTCATGACGCTAGTCGTCGGTCACGGCAATATGTACGTTGCCATTTACGGCCTGAGGATCATGGCATTGCATTTTCCTTTAATATTCGTCATTGCGAAAGTGTTTGACAAAAACGACGTAATTGCGATGGGCAAAATGCTTTTATATATCCATATTGGCATGACCTTGCTTGTAGCGGTTCAGTTTTACAGTCCGCAGACGGCATGGGTCAATAGAGGTATTGGAGGCGACACGGAGGGTTCGGGTTTTGGCTCGACAAACGACTTTTTTAGGGTACCTGGGACATTTTCCTTTACCAATGGATTGTCGATTTTTTATGGTTTGGTCGCAGCGTTCAATCTTTATTTTTTGATAGACTACAACAACAAGGTTATACCGAAATGGCTCTTGATTGCATCGACGGTTTGCCTATTGGCGGCTATACCGCTCAGTATCAGTAGAACCGTTTTTTTTGAAATTATTCTTTCTTTCCTGTTCTACGTGGTTGTCATCGCCCGCAATCCCAAAATGGTTGGGCGGCTTATTATTGCGGGCGTATTTGGCGTAGTTGCATTTTTTACATTGAGTAATTTTTCCTTTTTCCAAACAGCTGTCGGGGCGTTTATAGACCGTTTTACAACGGCAAACGAAACGGAAGGCGGCGTGCAGGGTGTATTTTTAGATCGCTTTTTGGGCGGTATGGTCGGCGCATTGAAAAACGACGATATTCCTTTTTTCGGAAAAGGCATAGGCATGGGTACAAATGTTGGCGCGCAGATACTTTCCGGTTCCAGAGGTTTTTTGGTCGCGGAGGGAGAGTGGGGTAGGTTGATCGGCGAAATGGGTTTGTTTTTGGGGCTGATTGTCATTTATATACGCATGGCGTTTGTCGTTTATTTTGCGAAATACGCATGGAAAGCCATTGCGCATAGTAATTTTTTGCCTTGGATGTTGTTGAGCTTTGTGGCGGCCAATATACTGCAGGGGCAATGGGCGCAACCGACATCTTTGGGTTTTTCGGTGATCGGCGGCGGTTTGTTGTTAGCATCTTTAAATACGGAAACGGACTAGAACTATGCGCATCGTCTTTTTTTCCCATCCTGCTTTTTTGAATATCAGAAGTATTGCACGGTACGCGCAGTGGCTGTCCGACGGTATGGCAGCACTGGGACATGATACGAAAATCGTCGTTCCCGAAGGCAAATATCACCGTAGGTCATCGTCCATTTTTTTGCAAAAATGGCTCGGTTACGTTGATTCATTTGTTTCGTTTCCGCGAGTTTTAGAAAAATATGTTCGCGAAGGCGACGGCAATACGCTGTTCGTTCTTGTGGATCAGGCATTGGGGCCGTGGGTACCTTATTTAAAAAAAGGAAAACTGGTCGTGCACTGCCATGATTTTCTGGCACAGAAAAGTGCGGACGGCGTTTACCCGCAAAATCCGCTCAGCAAAACGGGAAAAATATACCAACAATATATACGAAATGGTTTTGCACAAGGGAAAAATTTTATCTGTATTTCCAATAAGACCAAACAAGACCTGCTCCAATATCTTCCAAACCAACCGCAGTTTTCCGAAGTTGTCTACAACGGTATTGCGCCTGTTTTCAGATATAAGAAAAAGGAAGACATTAAACCGCAATACGCTTGGGAAAAAACGGGCTTTTTTCTGCACGTCGGCGGAAACCAATGGTACAAAAACAGATTGGGCGTCGTCGTCGCGTATATTGCTTTTCGGAAAAAATACAATTGTCCCCTTCCTTTAGTTTTGGTCGGCGAGCCACTTTCGGGAGTAGCTGTTCAAGCGATTGCTCACACACAGCTGACGCAGGATGTTCATTTGCTTTCCAATATTGACGACGAAAGACTTTGTGATCTATACAACCAGACCTCTTTGTTTTTATTTCCGTCGATTGCCGAAGGTTTCGGTTGGCCCATTGCAGAAGCCATGCAGTGCGGCGCATCCGTATTGACGACGGACGATGCACCGATGACGGAAGTTGGCGGTGAAGTCGCTTGGTATGTTCCGATAATGCCAGTCGATACAAATGCTCAAAAAACTTGGAGCGACAACGTTGCCTCAAAAATGAAAGCCATTTTGGATTTGCCTGAAACGGAAAAAGAAAAACGTAAACAACAAGGCATTCAATATGTTGCCAAATTTGACAGCAAAAAAGCTTTGGAAAAAATCGAAAAAATATATCGTTCCATATTGGACAACAACTAAATTGCCGCGTTATGAACAACAAAAAACTGCTACATATCGTTGGCTCGATGGATCCAGCCAAAGGTGGTGTCACCGAAGCGGTCAATCTGATCACAACGGGACTGGAACGGCAAGCCATCCAAAACGACATATTGAGCCTTGACGATCCAAACGCGTTTTTTTTGCAAAAAACAACAAAAAATATCATTGCGCTCGGACTGGGGAAAACGCCGTGGCAATACAACAAGCAACTGGATTTTTGGCTGAAAAAGCACCATAAGGATTACGACACGATCATTTTGCACGGATTGTGGCTATATCCGTCCTACGCTTTGTACAAAACAATTTTGAAAAAACGGAACACAACCGAGAAGCCAAAAGTTTACGTAATGCCGCACGGCATGTTGGATCCTTATTTTCAACAAGCGAAAGGGCGTCGTCTGAAAGCGTGGAGAAACGTGCTGTTTTGGAAACAGGTAGATTCCAAACTTATCCGTTCGGCAGACGGAATGTTGTTCACTTGCGAAGAAGAGCGCCGATTGGCCGCTATTCCGTTCAAACCTTACGAACCTCGCCAAACCGATGTCGTCAGTATTGGTTTGGATAAAAGCAGCATACAGCTTGATTTCCCAAAACACGATTCGGAAAACAAACCTTATTGGCTTTTTTTGGGAAGAATCCACGAGAAAAAAGGCGTGGATCTGCTGATTGGCGCATATAAGGATCTGTCGGAAAAAGTGGTACTTCCCAAACTCGTCATTGCTGGTCCCGGTTGGGATTCCGATTACGGCAAAAAGATGACGCAACTAATAGACAACCAAGCCAATATAAAAACGATTCCGATTGTATTGGGCAACGAAAAATGGAAACTTATTTCCCAAGCCGAACTGTTTATATTGCCGAGCCATCAGGAAAATTTTGGGATAACGGTTATCGAAGCCCTCACTTGCTCGACACCTGTATTGATCACCGACAAAGTCAATATTTTTAAGGAAATATTGGACGCAAATGCGGGTATTTGCGCGCAGGACAACCAAGAATCTTTACGACAGAAACTCTCCGAATGGAACCGGAAAATGCCTTCCGAAAAGACAAAAACAGAACAAAATGCCCGATTGCTTTTTGAACAAAAATTCAGTTTGGAAAAATCGACACAACTATTGATGGACGCAATATTCAAAAAGCCATGATCGGACATAATAGCAACGATACCGATGGATACAAACGCCCGGTTTTTTCCTTTGGCAACAAGCTGCGCCGCGTATTTTGGAAAATGTGCTGGCTCTTATTGTGCCGCTGGACGCCCAACCCATTGTTCGGATGGCGCTCATTTGTATTGCGTATGTTTGGTGCAACAATCGGCAAAAACAACTTTATTTACCCCAACTGTTCGATATGGGCGCCTTGGTTTTTGGAAACGGAAAACGTCGTCACCATTGGACCAAATGTGGAGGTGTACAATCCTGCGGGCATTTACCTCGGTCATCACAGCGTATTGTCGCAGGGCGCCTATCTTTGCGGTGCGACACATGATTACAATACGCCCGATTTTACGTTTATCGCCAAAAAAATAATAGTCGAACCTTATGTATGGATCTGTGCAAAATCCGTGGTTTTGCCCGGCGTTCATTGCGGAGAAGGAAGCGTATTGGGCGCTGCGGCCGTAACTGCCAAAGACATGGAACCATGGAGCGTGTACAGCGGCAACCCCGCCATAAAAGTTAAAACCCGAAACAAATACTCATTTTAAAAGATAATCTTGAACAAACTTTTATCCGAAAATCTGAACAGTATATACGACTTGTGCATCGTCGGCAGCGGACCGGCCGGAATTATTCTTGCATTGGAATACGCCAAAAAGCATCCGAAAAAAAACATATTGATCGTTGAATTTGGTCATGCCGATTCTGCCAATATACCCAATCAACTGGACGAAACCGTCGTCGTCGACACACCAGAAACGCACCACGAACCGTATGCCTGCACCAACAAAGGCGTTGGTGGCAGTTCTGCTACATGGGGTGGGCGCTGCGTCATGTACGACGATATTGACTTTGTCGACAGAAACGTGCTGAACGGAACGTTTACCTGGCCGGAAAACTTTTCGGAAACGATCCGGCCATTCACACAAACCGCGGCAGATTATTTTGAAATCGGAAATGCATGTTTTGATATAGCATCATCCCAAAGTAATATTGATTACCAACCCATTGCAGAAGGTTTTGAGTTGGGCGACGTGACCGATCGCATTGTCGAGCGCTGGAGCAAACCGACGCGTTTGGGTAAAAGATATGCCGAAGACCTCGCAAAAAACAATATCACTTTGTTGACGGGCTGGGAAGCCTACCGTCTTGCCGACCCCGAAAGTGAATCGGGCAAAATCAACGCTGTTGAACTACGCAAAAACAGCACTCAGGAAATCATCCAAATATCTGCCGAACAGATTGTACTCTGTGCCGGCACTTCGGAAACGACACGTCTGCTTTTGCGCAATACGCATATTTTCCAACGCTTGGAACGCGTGCCCGCAGCTTTGGGACATTATTACCAAGGACATGTTTCCGGAAAGATCGCGTCGGTTCAGTTTTACGGCGATCCCAAAAAGACACAGTTTGGATTTTTGACGGACAAAGACGGCATATTTGTGCGACAGCGGTTTCAGTTTTCGGAGGCTTTTTTGGCAAAAAACAACCTGCTCAATACGGCCATTTGGCTGGACAATCCGTTGTACCACGACCCTTCGCACAAAAACGGCGCGATGTCGTTCATGTACCTTGCCGTGATTACGCCCATTTTAGGCAAAAAACTTGCGCCGCCGATCATTGCCGATTCGGTCACAAAAGGTAAGGTAAATTGTATTGGAAAACATATTTGGAACGTATTGAAGGATTTTCCCAAATCGCTGTGGATTCCGGCTTCTATTTTTTACAAACGGTACATGAAAGACCGCAAACTTCCCGGCATTTTTCTGTACAGTCCACAAAACAAATACGCGTTGCATTTTCATGCAGAACAGCTTCCTTTGTACGAAAACAAAATGTATTTGGGGGAGGACGGTTATTCGCTGCATATCCAATATGGTTATTCGGATACGG